>Ga0325410_1000649_pt1 | contig 36508 bp, 15 predicted proteins | sample PopdelMetagenome_16_FD_206182 | JGI IMG/M metagenome (GOLD analysis project Ga0325410, IMG submission 206182) | Populus deltoides microbial communities from Bellville, Georgia, United States - Xylem-PdIQD-R3 | ecosystem: Host-associated > Plants > Phyllosphere > Stem > Wood/Secondary xylem...
TTAAAGGAATGAAACCATGTCATGCTTTAAGGGCAAATTCATAGATAGTGTATGGATTCAAGGACTATCCAGCCACATTTTTACTAAAAGAAATGCAATGCATCCATAAAATGAGGATTTTATGCTAAAATATAGTCAAAAACGGTATGGTACAAAATCTATAGGATTTCTGACTCGTTCTCGGCCAAAAACCAACTTTACAGCCTTGAGGAAGAAAATTTCTGGCAAGATTTTGAACCCAGCCTTCTCAGCACCAACAATGGTGCATCTACCAGTATAACATATTGCCGCAATTAAGAATAAAAAAGACAAGATGATGACCTCTTGTCACTGCAAGCAATTGCTCAAAGATACAGGCCACAACAGATACCCAGCTATGATCTCAAGAACAGGCATCTATGTCAATACATCAATTAGTGATACAGATTATACACCAAGCTCCTCCAGCTACAAAATCAAGAGACTGCAAAAATATCATAGCAGAAAGTTATGGTCATGCAACCAGCCAAACTGTGATACAAAGACTCCACATAAATAAATGAAAAACCAAAAAAAAAAAAAAACCTCAATTACCAGTTGAGTTCCCCAAAACTGCTGATGAATGCCGTTTCTCTTGACTAAATGACTGGAGGCGTTTGACAAGGTCCTCTTTCAATGACTCGGGTATTTGGGAAATAAAGGTTCTCTTAGCATCTGCAATCAACAACTTCCTGCATTTCAGAACAAAGGGAACACCAGTTTAAAGCCATAACATTAATCCTATTTAGATAACTCTATTTAATTGTACAAAACATGCAACCACCAGAGAAACATGACAAGAATGGCACAAGTTTACTACAAAACTTTGATGCTAGTCATTTCTCTCATTACTAATGGCTTTGCATGTTTCTCTGGTGACATTGAATATGAAGAGAAATTACTAGCATCAAAGCTTTGAACATAAATCAAACCATACAGAAAATCAAACTAAATGAGACTTACTTTAATTCAGTACCACTTGGTTTGTTTCCTGCTTCATGAACACACAACCTCTTTCTTGCACGCATAAAATCATAAACCTTATCAAAAAAACCGCATGATCCCAAAATCAAAGATGCTTGTTGCTTGAGGCTGAAACAGAATATAGAAGCACACAAACAAGCAAAAAAAATAGTAAGGAAAGTAAAGATGATTAACCAAAATGGTTAGCAAGCACATAATTAACATTCAACTACCCGAATAATGTTTAATGTAGCGACATCCAGTTTCAACAACTGATTCATGAAATGGCTCCCCAATGAAACGATTTCAAAAGAAATTCATCAGAATACTAGGCTTTAGTATTAAGATCTAAAAGTCCAACACAGCTTCAATCCAGCTAGTCACAATCAGGATCTAACTTGAGAGTTTAAAATTACTAAATAATCACAACCACAATTTAATAAACACAAATCAATCAAAATAAACTTCAATATAAATTGGGAAATTTAGGTTATTCCACAGAAGCTAATCAGTTTTAAATAAGACTTCAAAACAGATTAAGTATAATGTAACATACGCTTCTTTAAATTCTTCAATTTTGGCTAGAGATTGAGCATCCTGTGCAAGCAAAATGGAGGTGTCCTCCTTTAGCTTTCTCTTCAAACCTGAAATGTCAGCACAACACTTCATACTGCCATTTTGCAATTCAAGGTGATCATGTACTCTTCCTGTTGTCACCTTACTTGTTGTACCATTACTGTCACAGACAAGGGGCTTTACAGAATTAAAAGCAGCATTTTGAGAATGACCATTTTCACTTGCTGCTGCAAATGCATGACAGTTTTCACCTTCTACAGCATCAACATTTTTATGCTTTTCAAAACCATTACTGCTTGTTACTGTTGACAAATCTTTGTCATGTTTCTCCACATGAACTGTCTCTTTTACATTCCCATTCATTCCCTTGTTTTGACCCTTCAGATGATCAACCTTTCCATTAACGGATAGACGGGTACTTTTGGATCCAGAGTTCCCACAAATGCTAGACTTTACCGGTGGGCTTGAAGGCACTCTATCAATCCTAGACATGGCTGAAATATCCTTTTTTGAAGATTGTTCAACTTGTGATTTTGTAGGCAATGCTTTCAGAGGAGCAGCACCCTTTGAACTTTTAAATTCCACACATCCATTTGATTCGCGTGATTTTACTCCATAGGAAGCAAAAGAGGAGGCAGCGGATGCTGGCCTTTGGTTAGTACGAGAAAAGAAGAGAACATAGACCTTCTCTGACAAGACCTCCTGCAGGGTAGAGAGTGTCACGAATGAATCATTGCAGCAATACCACCGACCCATTGCATCCTGCACACACAACAATGAAATAACATCAATAACAATTGAAGTTGCTGCTTTTATAACTAGCACAAACCAAAATTAATAATGAAGCACATAAAAAACCCAGTAAACAGACCTTTATATATGCATAATAGTGTCCAGATTCCGGGGAGTATCCAGAGTGCACAATGGTACCAAAAAGATTATACTCAGGTTGTGGGTCCTGTGATGGATTAAAAAAGGAAGAGAGAAATAAATATATATAGAATATGCCATAGCATGATACAGAGAGTTATAGTAAGGATGAACCTTATGCTCCATCAAACATTAGAGTTTCAATCATAAATGAGGCATTGCATCAAAGAAATTACTTTAACTAACATATCATAATGTACTTCGACTTCCTTCCCATCAATTCTTCTATAAATATGGGACCCCAAAAAATATATGTACTGCCTTATCATTTTTATATGCAATCATGCGAGGGAACAATCAGCCAGAGGAAATATTGATAACGATTAATTACAAACAAGAAAAAAAGGAAGAAAACAAAACGAAGTCAATGCAAACTATGGATTACATGTGTGCCAATCAGGTAACTTTTTTCTTTAAATAGTTTTATTGTTCCTTTTCTTATTTGTTGGGAGGTGGCAGTCACCATCAAATTGAAATCTCTCTCTATTGTCAATTTGTCACCAGTAACCAAATCTTGTAAATTAAAAGAAAAATCATAAATAAGATACTTAAATACCAATTAATTGATCTCAAAAGAGAAAGCACACATGCTAAGACAATGAATTTTGTCTTTCGGTCAGATGTAATATCTGTTAATTTTGTTTTCTACTGTAAAAGCACATTCAGTTTTATCTGAAAAGTAGCAGCCTTTATGCAGCATAAGGTTCTGATCAATTAATTACATTAAAAGGCTCAAAGCATTGACAAAATATGGTCCTCTTCTGCTTAAGTTCAAAATTATTTGTCTCAAAGCATCAAAAGGCTGTAATGCCCTCATTCTTTTTTCAATTTCTAACAGAAAGGGGCAATAAAGAGAACTAAATGGTGATTGAGGTGGAGTGTGGAAGCATGGGAAGTGATGGCTTGGCATACAATCTCTCTTAATAGGAGGAATTCTACAAACCACCAGCAAACTAGATTAACAGAAGATCCCCTAGTTGTAATGGACTGTTATCCTATGTTGTTTCTGCAAATGATGATATTGAAAATCAATGGCAGAATCATTTGTGCTTGACACTCTAAATTGGTTCTATCAGTCTCAGACATAAGTTTCAATTGATTTAGGGATTAATTTATGACAAAAGTGGAAAGTTGAGCAAGAAAACAGTCACATTCATTTATTGTATGCTCTCTATCAACAAAATTCATTATGACATGCTATGATGCCAAGTCATGCAGACAAAATTGAATGGCAGTACTAGAGGAGTTGAAGATGATTTAAGGTATCATGATGTTGTTGGGACTAGGGAGATTACAATTGAAAAATAATACACAGCATAGCAGGAGTCTTCTCTTTTTCAGCCTTCCTTTTTAACAATTAAAAAGGAGGGCTGGAAATAACATTCTTTATGACAGTGCAACAGCAAATGGAATATGAATGGTGCCCATGGAACCACAGATTGGTTTTTGCTTGCTTTAATATTTCAAGAAGAGAGATGGAAAATAACACATGGAAGGACACTTCAAAGAGCTTTTGAAAATGGTGCTCATTTGTCTTATCCATAAAATGGCGCTCATGACAGGCTAGGGGCTTGTGTTTCCATTCTCATTATGTACACATTCAATCTGAACTCCACTGTTTTAAGACAGAGTCTAGCATAAAGATGTCTAAGACTTCAATTCTGCAAATAACAGGATATCCAAAACTTGAAACCACTGCAAGAGCCTTCTGTTTCAGGCAAATGCAACTCTACCAGCTAAAGCCTGGTTCTGAAGTCTGAACCCATTAATTATTTTTTTGAATCTTGTAAATTCAAGGTGATGTGAAAAATATGATAATGATATAATCTACAGTTTACACTCCATCATCAAGAAATTGCGAGTCTACTAGTTTACTTAATTTAATTTCAAACAAGGTCAATGTGTGTTGTCAGAAAAATTGTACATATCAAACAACGAGAAGTGCATTTATAACAAACTGTACTCATCGTAAAGAACCTAAGTCCAACCACGCAAATCTACTCAACAGACTGATTGAACTCATCAAATCATCAGTACCTGGCTTGTTTTGCTCATGAAGCTTGAAAGAACCAAAACTTCTTCAAATGCAATGGCCTTATCAATCTTCGCTCCGAATATGCCCTCAAATCTCTGCAAACACCAAAATCCAACAATAACTCTCATTACTCAAAAGCAACAACACAACCAACTTTAAACACCAAAAACCTAAATAACAACAACAAGAACAGGATCAAGGAAAGTTAAAACCCACCTTCAGTTGGATAACAAGAACATTTGGCGCTTGAAGTATTGACATTTGCTTCCTAGCTGCCACTAGTTTCTGACATCTAAACAAGCAAAGTTTCTCAAACACAACAGCAACAACAAACACAAAAAAGAACAAATAAATAAAAACTACTTACTTTTCGCATTTGTATTTGTTATTCCCATCCAAAACCTCTGGCTGAAAAAACTTTTGCATTGCATCTCTTACCGAATAACTATTCAGAACATCTAAACTGATATCCATAATCTCATCAACTTTATTCGACTCATAATTACAACACAAGCACTTCACTTGACTTTGCAATGCACCTCCAAATATCTCCTTAACCACACTCACACCACCACCACCACCACCACCGTTCTCAATCCCTTTCCTTCTGAGTTTTTTCAAACGCAAACACGTATTATGGCACGCATCAATCACATACCGCAAAAATTCGTGAGCATCTTCCTGTCGTCCACAGCGAAAATGCTCAGCAAAAATCTTCAAACAGCTTTGAATCTTAGCTGGCGCGTCAAGCGTGAGATCCAAACTGAGTGAACGGACTATCCGTTTTTCGAGAATACAAAACGGACAGTCTCTCTTTCTATCTCCGTTAGCAACGGAATCACCTTGAAAAAATCTTTAAGAAATTAACAAAAATATTGAAAAAAAAAGAGAGAGAGCGCAGAAATTGAAAGTGAAAATTGCTTACAGAGAGAGGAGTGCTGGAGGCGCAGGCAGAAATTAGCGAGAGGAGGAGTGTAAGTGAGGCACTGAAGAACGCTATTGAGATAACAAGAGTTGCCGAGATTCTTTAACCCTAAAGGAGGACCATTTTTTCGTTTTTGACTAAGCAAACTCGGTTGCCAACTCATTTGCAATTTTTGCAGCTGAAACCCGCCCATTCATTAATAGCAAAACGTAATTGATGATGTTGTTTCTTACTCTTCATTTGAAACGATGTCGATTCTTGTCGTCAACCACCACCAGAGCCGCCGTGAGAAGGCGAATCGCATCGAAACGAATCGAATCGAGACGAGACGAGACGAATCTAAGTTATTTTCTTTTTGCTTTTCTTTCTTTATATTTTTAGGGTAGGCCAACGAACGAAAGAATTAGGGATTATTGACTAGGAGGGGAAGGGTTGGAATTAAAAATTGAGGCATTTTTTAAAGGGAGGAAGAAGCTGCAGAGGCAGCAGGCCATGATCATCAAACCCGAAAAAAGGCTTCTTTTTTTTTCTTCTCCTCTCTCTCTCTCTCTCTGGTTTTCGAGGGTTTACCCCTCCCTTTGTTTTTGATATTTTGCGGTCCGGGACTCTCTTATTCACTCGCAGTTTATTTATTTTCTCAATTAATCTTTTATTTTTTAATGAAAATATCTGATGCCGTTTGTTTTCTTTCTTTTTTTATGATTTGAACTTGAATCAGAGGTTAGTCTTAAGAAATTGTGTTATGTGTGTTTAAAGAAGGAATACTTTAAAGAAGAAAAGGTTTTTTTTCTCCATGGCCCCCTTTTACCTTTAGGATCAACATTATTTATATAGTCTTGAACTCATATAAGCATGCACATGGAAGGGGTGAAATGATCAATGTACTTACCACCTTCATTTTGGGACTTCTTAACAACAAAATCTAAAGTGACAATTAGTTATAAGATTTATGGTCGATTTACTATTAATGATAATAACATGATAAGTTGCTAAGAAGCACGACTTCATCTAATATAGGTAAGTTTTGTTATTATGATTGGTGGCCCGCAGACCATGTTTGAACAAGGGATTCGGATGCATCTAATTGTAAAAATTAGATTCGAGTACATCCAGGTGTCATAGTTAGATTCGGGTATATAAATCGTGTCTGAAGGTATTGTCTTATAGATTTAAGTGCATCACTTTATTCGGGGGTATTGTTTTATGGATATGAAGGTATCAGTCATCTTAGAGAAGATTGTTTCATGGAATGTCATTAAGCTTTTATCCGTTAAGTATTATCTTATTAGAACCTATATAACCCATTTTAATTTAATAGGTTTTGTAGTAATACCTAGATTTCATTCATCATTAATTGCTTCATATCTCAAAGTATGGTCGACTCAGTTTGAGATAAAATAATTAACTTGTACTATATAATTTAAGTAGATTAGAGCTTTATAGATGTGACTCATAAAGTTTAAACTCTACTCATCTTATTTAAAGAGTTACTTTGATAAACTAAGACTTCGAAGAATGACATACGGTTTCGAATATATGAACCGTTCAAACATATATGGATGCCAAATAGTCCTAACTTGATGATCAACCAAGATGCTTTCTAAGATGATTGGGGAGTTATCTGAGATGTCTCTAAGATTTTATTATGATAACCCTTTATATCAAATGGTGTGGTGTCTTTATACTTGGATATGGTGTAACAATACATTTATAGATGAGCGTTGCCTTTATACTTGGTGATGAGGTCGAGGAAAAACCTTCATTGAAGATGTGTTTTTTAGGCCAAAATGGATTATTATTGTGAAAAAATAAAAAAATAAAGCTCTTATGCAAGAAACATTTGCACAACAAAAAAAGAATTTCATTGAGACTCAAGGCCTTTTATATAGATTTTAGCCTACATGCATTTATTATGGAATAAGATATTAGAAGATAAATGAGGCTGATGTAAAACTGATCTTTAAAGTATAGGCTTTGCTTTTTATAAGAAGTAATCGTATGACTGATTAAGACAAAGCTATATGTTTTAAACATGTGATGACTTTAATGACATGGATTATTGGTTAGTAAGTCAATAAAATTTGTTTGATACATGTTGTTCATCTACTGAGGGTATGTTACTCACACATCCTGTAACAACCTAACTTATAACAACTCAATTCAATTTATACAACTTATGTGAAACCACAAATAATTGTGGTAAATTCTTTTTAACCAATTCATGTTTTTTAATGTGTTAAGATTCTGCTAAAATTTTGGAAGAATATTCTTTATAATGGGATCGTCCCAAGTGTCGACATCATTGATATTTTCCATAAAAAATTCAATTCATCTTAAGGCCATGTTTGTTTCCTAGAAAATAGTTTTCGGGAAACCACTTTCCAAAATTTCCTGTGTTTATTTGCCATTAGGAAAGTTGGTCAACGGAAAATACTTTCCGGTCAACGAAAAAACATTTTCCAGTCAACGAAAACACTTTCCGGTCAACGAAAAACACTTTCCACTCAAAGAAAAATTTGGTTTGGTTTCTAGGAAAGTGTTTTTTCTTTTGGCTATGTTTGTTTTCCGAAAAGTGGTTTCCCGGAAACCACTTTCCAAACTTTCCTATGTTTGTTTGCCATTAGAAAAGTTGGTCAACGGAAAACACTTTCCAGTCAAAGGAAAATTTGGCTTGGTTTTCAGGAAAGTGTTTCCTGAAAAATTTAGGCGGAAAACACTTTCCGGAAGTTGTGGAAAATTTTGAAATGTCATTATTTGCTGATTATATCAAATTTGATCCTCAAACTTTTGATTGCTATATATAATTTGTTTTGAATATTTATTTTTCAATTTCATCTCTTAAAATTTAATTTTTATATTAATTTTGGTTTTTATTTTTATAATTGCTATTTGCTTTTTCCTTATCATTTTTTTATTGAAATTTTTTATCTATCAAATTTGGTCATCATTCTTTTGATTGTTACTTATTTTATTTGAAATAATTTATGAAATTTTAATTATTATTATTTTAATTTCTTCATCTTTCATTTTTTTTTAATTTTTTAGATTTGATCTCTATTATTTTGATTATTATTTATTTTATTTGAGATAATTTATGAAATTATATTTTTTTCAATTTCATTCTCATTCAACTTTTTAATTTGTAAGATTTGTTCCTCATTATTTTAATAAACTTGAGAAAAATAAAACATTAATAAGTTATTTTCCAGCTCATTTTTCATGACATAACCAAACACTGGAAAGTGTTTTCCAACTTATTTTTCATAACACTACCAAACATCGAAAAATACTTTCCCGGAATTCACTTTCCAAAAATAAACTACTTTCCATCAAACAAACGGGGCCTAAGGTCCAATCATCTTAGACCATTTTTCACAAATTTTATTTCATCACAAGATCTAATCATTCTGAACTGTTTTCACATATCACACAATCAATGAAAGATCACATTTATCTTCTCAACTCATTATCACATACATTTTAATAATTATGCCATGCTCAAACCACATAATTTAACATAAATGAAAGATAAAAAGATAAATAGCTAAATTTCTTGCATTCTAAGTTAATTAGTAAAATAGAAGAACAATATAAAGTTTTACAGTCATCACTAAAGACATTGAATTTAATTATATAATAAAAGATGTTTTTCAAAATTATATGAGAGTTTACATCAATCCTGGCAACATCATTGACAACTAATATATGCAACCTAAGGTAGTCTACTACACATCTCGAACCTCTAAAGATCCTGAAAATAATTTAATCTATATTATAAGAGATATAAAGTAACAATCAACATAATAAAATAATCAATTTTCTATTAAGTTTCTACATCATAAACAACTTATTAAGAAATTTAAAATGGCGAGCAATCATTTTAGCCACTCAATAAATCAATACCTTCAGTCTCATATGAGGAACTAATCAAATTTTAAACTTCCCGGTCATTAGATCAACTGATGCCTTTAATAGTGTCCTAGTATTAGTTAAATTCTTAATTCCTGAATGTTAGATTTACTAACGCCTCTAGTACCTCTCTAGATACTGGTCAAATTTATGCTCTCGATCATCAGATCAGCTGACACCTCCAGTATCTAGCTAGGTACTAGTCAAATTCAAACTCCCAATCGTCAGATCAATCGAAGCCTCTAGTACCTCTTCAAGTACTAGTCAATTTTTAAGCTTAGTTTTCAATGTTCATTTCATAATATATACTTTTCTATGCTATGAAACTTAAGGAAAATTACAGAAATTTAACATTAAAACTTAACATAGTAATAGTTGAGGAGCCAAACTCCTACCTAATACCCATGATAATCCTACTCCTCTTGTCTGATCTCCAGCTCTAGCGACCTCCCCTATATTCACAGGTATATACTACATCACTCACCAAGTTTTTTTTCCATTAAGACAATTTTCAAATTTTTGTTTAATCTTAAATCTTAAATTAATAGTAAGAAATTTAAAACTTCCTTAAACATACCCATTATGTTTACAAAATTGAATTTTCCTCATCAATATATAACATGAGTTTTCAAGATCTTTTTTCCATTATCTCATCACCCATTTGATACCACTATATTTTTTCTTCATACATTTTATACTAATTAAATCAATCAATTTCTCATATCTCTAATTAACCTTGGTCAACACCTATATATAAGATAAAAATACCAAAATCTTTTCATATTTCCTTAACTCATTCATGAGTAAGTCATTTTATCTCATAATCAACATAATTAATCCCAAATTCATATATTAATTAATTCAACAATACAATTTTCACTTTTTTTACTTAAGGTTGGATGAAACCGTCATTTAAAGGGGGAGTGATTTTTCTTTCTAATTTCTCTCAATTAGTTCATTTTCAATATCTTAAATACTTCATATAACATATTTAAACAAAAATCTCTCAACCATTTAAATAATTAAACCCCTTCACTGTATCAAGTCTCAATCATATTTCCATAGTCAACCAATGGTAGGTTTTTCTTTTCTAATTCCACCTTTTTTATAATTAATATATATTCATACTAACACAATTACATACAATATTCATGGAAATTCCATCAAACAATCTCAACTCCTGCACTTTTTTTCCTAGGCCAAAATCCACTAAAAAAGAAAGAGATTTTTTTTTCTTTTCAATTCTTTCAATTAAGTCATTACCCAATTATTTTTCATATTAACAAACATAAATCAATCATAAAAACAACAATTCAACTAGCCAAAATCCATAACTAAAGATTCACACCACACTAACATATTCAATATTTCTCAAATTACAAAATCATCCAAATTAATCGCTTGAGTTGAGTTTGGTACCTTAAGTAGATGATAATTCAAGCAAAAAAAATGCAATAACAACTCTAGCTCCCTACACTTTCCCCTTTCTTCTTCAAATCTTTCTAAAACACCTCACTTTTTATGGTTACATTTCTCTAACCACCAAACTTTCCCTTTTTAATCCTTTAACAACCCCTTTTAATTACTTCATGATAGTCTTTTTAAGTGAATTTGGAAAGAAATGAGAAGAAAAATCTCAAAACCCTTACCTCCCTTTCTCAAACATGGCTATTAACCATTTTGGGGAAGGAGAAAGGTATTTATAAATTGAATTTTTGTTATTTGTATTTTGACCCCACAATCTCATATATTTCATTTTGACCCCACCATTACTTAAATGATTTTTTTTCCTTTAACAATAAATACCATGTCATTTATTCTATTTTATTTAATTTCACTCCCTTTTATTTTATTTAATCTCCTAAATTTAATTTATCCCATTTTATCTTTGAATTAAAATTTTTATAGTTAAAATTATTTTTACACATGCAAACATAATAATGCTTTTGGATAGTCATAATTTATGGTTAGGAAAATGAATTTTAATGGTGGATGCACAACCAGTCCTATGTAAGGACATGTGCTCAGTGCAATGACGAAAGACATAAGGCTAGTCAAAAGAGGTAGGGACACACGACTAATCTAATAAAAATGACATGTGGCTAGTCTACTGAGAGGGGATGTAAGGTTAGTCTAGGAGATGCATATCAAGTCCACTAAGAAAGGACAAGTGACAAGTCTAGCTACCTAGATAGCTAGTCCAACAAGAGGGAATGTATGACTAGGCCTTGTTAAAAAAAACAATGCTACAAGGTCCTTTGAATAGTCAATCTTTTAAGAGGGGTGAACAACTAGATCTTATTAAAAAATCTAGTCTAGAGACATATGCACACACAACCAATATATTAAGAGGAAACAAGTGGTTAGTCTATTTAGGAGGGATGCAAGGTTAATCTAAAAGGACACATGGCCAAACCACCAAGGACTTCAACTACTTGAATGTCTAATATATCAATAAGGAAAGCATGGCTAAGTGCTTTTTAATAAAGGTATATTATTAGTCCTATAAAGAGAAGGGATACAGCTGACCTACTAAAAAGAGACATGTGACTAGCTCTAAGTTAAGAAATGATACATAATCATATAGAGAATTTTGCCAAAAAAATATTGAGGAAGGTATGTGCCTTTATACCTTAGAAAGATGGGTCATTATGCCTAAAAAGTTATAATATTTATACCCAAGTAAGGTGTTTTTTTTTTAATAATTGATAGAGCTGGATGACTTTTATAAACCCGCAATCTAAAATTAGTAAAATTCATGTTTATTAGTGGAATTATTTTATGATAATTAAAAAAACAATATGTTATGATTAAATGAAGGGTCCACAGTGAGTTAGTTTAAAAATATCAAAGAATTAAGTAATAAAGCAATATGTCAGAATGTTGTAATCAGGTAAAATTACTAGAAATGACATATGACATTGGTTTGAAATTGGTAAAACAATATGATAAATACCATAATAAATAAAATAAATGAATGTATGAATTTATGTATAAATCATACCAGCTGTTGGTATAAACCCTGTATTTAATTGTATAATTTTTAACAAAAAATGGTAAAAATCATGAGGAAATTTATTGTGATTGAGGGTAAATGTCCTACATGAATATTATTAACTCTAAATGAAATGAGAATAAAATTATGTATGAAAGATTTTGTAATTGGGGGCTTTACAAAAACTATGCATGTTAAAAAACAAATGAGTTGCATTTTTGTAATTATATAGAAAACAACTTCTCCCTTTTTTTTTTGTTAAAGCTGGCAAAAAATTCTAGCAATGAAAAGAAAGGAAAAAGGCAACATTCTCTTCATTCTTCTTCTTCTTCTTCTTAGTGATAAAGAGAGTTAATGATAAGGGTAATGAGATTCATAGAAAGAAATGAATGCAAAAAATCAGTGGGTTAGCAAGAACAACGAGGGGTTAAAACTTAGAGAGAAAAACAAGCATTCTTTAAATGAGAAAGAAGGATTGAAGGATAACTTGCAAAGTAAGCCATCAATTGAGTTTAATTTGTAAGTAAGATATTTTTTATAGTTATTTTTTTTGGTTTAGTGATTTGGTGATGAAGGGATAAACCAAAAAAAAAATCTAGGATTTATGTGATTTGGTGATAAATTATTGGTTGATGGGTATGTAAATGATGAGAATAACAACCAAAATCGAAGGAAAAAGTTGGATAAAAATTATAAATTATTGTGTTCTTATGGCCAGCCACAAGAGAAATTGGGGGAGATGAAAAACCTTGCTTAAATTTGATGGTATTGTATGTTTATTAAATGTGTATGTATGATTAAAGATGTTTGGGAAAGATTTTTGGTGGATATATGGATTACATGTTGTATGTGTTTTTGGGAAATGTTGTGAATGTGAATTTATGTGACTTTGGATGTTGAATACTCATGGATTAATGTCAATGTCTTAGAAGGTGTAATTGAAGTAGAAATTCTTATGAATGGATATTTACATGTTAAAATACATATTCAGAAAGTTTAGGCAATGAAGTTTGGAAACCTTGATGTTAAAATATATATTGCACTCAACAAAATAGAGTTAATGGTTGAATTGCATTAACAATAAAAGAAACGGATGAAATGAAATAAATTGAAAGAAGAACATGGGTTTCTTACTTGTACAGTGGTTGGCCATACAAGGAAATTAGGTATTTTTTTAATTAAAGGATAAATTGTTGAATTGGTATGTATATTGTATGTTTGATATTGAAACTAACATGTTGAGTAATAAATGAAGAAGGATATGATAAATTATGAGTTTTCTTATAATTGGTTGAATTGTTAGCTTAGAGAATTTTAAGAAATTTTAAAAGTTGACTATGATTAATTGATTTATTGGCATTAACTTAAATGCTAAATGTGTTGATGATGATTGTGAATGAGATTGAATAAAACGAAGTATGCAAGTTTGGAGAAATCACATGTCAAGTTTAAATTTGTCGTGTTAGTCCTTAAATGGTTAAAAAAGAAAAAGTATGGAAATTCAAAGAAATATGTGAGATTTATGTTTAAACAATGTTAAAAATATTAAAGTTGGTTTGAAAGGTTGAAAATTTTGTTTGTCTTCGATCTTTGCTAATATGGCCGATAATTTACAATTATGAAGATGGAAGATTTGAAAACTTGGTTTGATGATGTGATTTTTATGCTAATTGATTTTGTATGAGTTTAATTTATTGTGATTGGGGTGAAATTGAGATTATTGTATATTTATGGCCATGTTTTTTAGAAAGTAAAGGAATGTGGAAACTTAAGTTTGTTGTGGTTGAATTGTGAATTGACTAAAGATTTTGTTAGTTAAAGTTGTGAAAATATATTACATATTTGATTTTAAGTATGAATGGGTAAAGCTGATTATTTTTGTGTGTGACAAAGAGATGAGAAATTTAAACTATATAAGTATGAGAAATTTATGTGATTGAATATAACTAGGTATTTGGAGTCAAGTTGTTGTTATTCATCAATATGAAAATAAAAAATTGTGTGTTGAACATTATATTGGATTGAAATTGTAGAAGTGTGAAAATTTCTTCGATAAAATCTTAAATTGATAAGGTAAATACTAATATTTGGGTTGTGATATATTAAACATGCAATTGAATTTTGAAAGTGTAAAAGTTCTAAGGATTTAAATTATGACATAGATACTTATGAATTGTAATATTATGTGATGTTTATAATATGGTTGGAAATTTATTGGAAAGTTGGAATAAATAGAAATCTTTATGGTTGGATTTATTTGGTAGTGTGAACATTAATTAATGATTGATATGTGGATGGAAATTACAGAAGATCTTGGAAATATGGAAATTTTCAAGCTTGAAATCTTAATTGGAAGAATGAAAATTCATACATGGATTAACTGTGTGTATGTTATGATCATATGATGTTTTAAATTTATACCATTAGGGGTGTAAAAAACACAATCGAAGAAGGACAAGTTGTGACAAGAGATTATTGTTAGAAGTTTTTGGTAAGGATTGCCCCTTTACCTCTTCAATTATTTAAATTGCTTTTGTAATTTAAGAATGGAATATAAATTATATGTATATTATACAATTATGTATAATGAGAAAAATTATGCTTTCGGGACATGAAAATAATATCATGTGAATTTATGCTTTTAGGGTAGGAAAATGATAGAAAAATTATGCCTTCAAGGCAATAAATAAATGTTATGTAAATTATGCCTACAATGCATAAATTTAATGTTATGTGAAATATGCTTATAAAGTAGGAAAATAAAATGATGTAAATTATGTTTTTAGAGTAGTAGAATGATATTACATAAATTATGCATTTGAGGAGGGTAATGACATTAAGTGAAAATACGGGTATGACATAGGGAAAATGATACGAAAACAAATATGATTTTGTGGTAGAAAATTAATATTTTGTGAATTAAATAGACCACAATGGCGGAATTTAACGCACAAAATTGAAATTAACCACAACAGTGAGATTTAATTAATTAGACCACAACAATGAGATTTAATTAAATGGACCGCAATAATAAAATTTAACACATGAAACTGGAATTAACCACAATTGTGAGATTTAATTAATTAGACCATGATAGTTGAATTTAATTAAATGGACTGTAACAATGAAATTTAATATTATATGAATTAAATTGACCACAATGGTGAGGGATATCATGTTGAAGTATGAGCTATGAGTGATTAAAAAAAAATTATGAAAAGGATATGAATGTGACATAAATACTCACAAGAAATATTTAAGATAAAAAGTACTTGAATATGTCATAAATAAGTATAAAAAATATTCAAAATGAATAAATGATTGAGCCATGAATATGTATAAAAAATTTGAAGAATGAAAAAAAAATATATGGATGGGTTTTAAGCCATAATAGGTATAATAGATGCTTGGATTGAAAAATGATATTGATGAGTTATAAATGACACTATAAGAGTCAAAATAAATAAATAAAAATTAGTTGGTCAAAAGTGACATAATAAATATTGAAATGAATGAACACGAATGGCGAGCTAAAATGTTATTTATAAATGATAAGGGCGTTAAATGGATTTATAAATCCATAATTAAACTAAGTACGACCTATGTGCATAGCAAGGGGTAATGAACCTTAAATTGGTTTGGACTATGAAGTTTAGAGTATTTGAGATAATTTCATGAAAATGATTAAATCAAAACATGAATGAACATGATTGTCACATTACAATGAATACAATTAATTTTATGGTATAAGTGATGAATGTTTTGAGATAGGCTAAAAAATGGATTGTTAATCAAAAAATCATTATAAGCATGACAATGATAACTCAATGAGTATGAAAAAATGATGTTTATTGGTTATTGAAAAACAAATGTATTAAATTAGGGATTTGGCAAAAAAATGATGTGCTTGTAAATGTGTTAAAGATGTGGTGATTGCTTGTTTAGTTTTGGCAAATATTAGTAATCATAATGGTACAAATATTAATGTTATTTTCCATGATCTTACATGTACCTTCTCCTAAATGACTTAGATCTTGCATTTCACATTAGACATGACCTTATAAAAATTTTGTAAATAAATTTACATGTATAGAATCAAGAAAATATTGTAACCTTATGACTTTGTATCTATAATGGTGTATCATTATACCATTGATGAAATTGATGGATGCCGAGCCTGAGATTACCATTATAAAGTAAAAATAATCATCATTTGATCATAAAAAATCACCTTGTTTAAATACAAAGACAATACTTCTCTTGGATATAAAGGCCATGTTACCTAAATATAAAGGTTATTTCCCTTTAGTTATGGGAAACCTTGTTGCTCATATATAAAAGTTATATTCCCCTCAATGATAAAGACTATATTTTCTAGATATAAAATTGTAATGCCTCATAAATTTCATGACAAATTTTGTTTTCTTGAACTGTAATATAAATATAAAATAGGCAATATATATAGGTGATTTTTCATGATCAAATGATGATTATCTTTATACCTAGGTAAGGTGGTTTCTTCAAATTCAAAAGGTGTTTGCCTTTATAAATTGGCTGTACATGTTTTTTATTCTTATATTAAAGTGAGCAATAAAATTATTATCTCTCATAATATTTTGGATTTTAGCATCTTTTTTATGTTTTATTCTTATATTAAAAGTAAATAACTATTATTATCCCTAATAATAATTTGGATATTAACACTTTTTAGGTTTTTTCTATTCTTATATTAAAAGTGAATAATATTTTCTAGTAAAAAAAAGTTTAAAAACACTTTTTAAATATATAGGCCAAAATGCTTTGGAATTTTATGTACTTTTTGTAAAATCCATGCAATATTTTTTTTTTAAGACAATGCCAAAAATGTTTTAAATTTTCTTTAAAAAGATGCTCAAAATAAATTTAGGATTTTTGGCCATATGAAATTTTTATTTTTATTTTTTTAGGACTTTGTTTGGTAAAAAAAACTCATTTTTCTTGTAATAAAACTAACCAAAATAAGCCTAAAGGGTGTTTGCCAAACACACCCGTAAACTAAAAGACCCTTAACAAAAAATAGTGGCAAAACCAAACAGGGTATAAGTCTTGTGACCCAGATGTTTTTGACCAGACTAGGTCGACTCGTCTGGGTTAACTTGAAATCTTTGGTTCGACCATAAACCGAATAAAAAATTCTGGTTTAACCTGAAAACAAACTAAAAACAAAATCAAAGCCAAAAAAACAGATTAAACTTGCCAAAAACACAAAAACTCAAAAAAACTTGAATAAAACGGATCACATGCACAAAAATGAAGAACACCAGACATGAACCCGAATGAACCCAGCAACGTGGACTTAGATTCAGACCAGATTTGGTCAAATAAAAAGCACATACATATTGGAAATCATGCAAGGAATAATAATCTAGCATCCAATCTCTTCGATTTTCAATAAAAATTCATGATTTTGTCAAAATAAGTTTCGATTTAAAACCAAAACCTAAGGCTTAAAATATGTTGTAGACATATTATTTATGAAAATAAACTCTAGATTACTTGTTAATCATGGCCAAAGAAGTGTTTTGGTCAAAGAAAAAGACCACAATTAGTCCTAATCATATAGCTAAGACGATATTATTGGGAATAACACGATAACAACCCAAAACCGAACCTAGCAAACATGAAATTCAAATTATACCCAATATGGGTAAACCAACGGCATAGACATGTTGGGAATATGTAAGGATTAATAATCTAACATCCATTTACTTTAATTTTCAACGAATCAACACGATTTCACAAAAATAGGTTTCGGTATCGAAACTAAATCCTAAGATCTAAACTCATTAGAACATGTTATTGATGTGAATAAACCATAGGTTATTATGGATCAAAATTGATCCAAATCATAAAGCTAAGACAATGTTCTTCACAAGAACACGAAAAACATTGCTTATCCACAAACCTAGAACATGCCTAGAATGCAGCCACTGTTAAGCCTTTAAAATTGACTTTTTAGGCTTCTAAAACATACTTTCTTTATCCCAACAGGTCACACTAACATATACAAATATATTTGAATCAAAAACACTAACAAAAAACATCAAAACACCAAAATCAAACTTGAGGTATTAAATCCAAAACAATAAAAACTTAACACAACCTATATGTTCATGCAACATGGATTCAAAATTGGCCTTTTGAACCCATTTTGTGCATGAACATGCATAACAAAGCCAAGGTAAACACCTTTACATTAATATGCATAAGCAAGGTCAAAACACAAACTAAAACAACATTATATATTAAAAACAAACTTAAAACAACAATAAATATTTATCAAAACATAAAAAAAACTTCAAAAATAACAATATTAAATGGAAAACATAGTAGCAAAGAGGTGAATGCAACATCATTTGTTAAACATTCCAAAACTTTTTGCTATGCTTGTAAACATAAATATAGAATAAAAAATGAATAAAAAACAATTAAAGCAAGCTATAATGGCATGCTTTTGGATTAAAAAGGTACATAAGATAGCTACTCCTTTCTCTCTTTTTTTAGCTTTCATCATTTGATCTTCAAGGGTATTTATAAGGTTTTTGGGAGGATTTTGAATCTATTCTTGACCCTTGATCTTAAGGGAAGGGTTGTGAACCCTTGATAAAAACCCACGAAAGGCCTTTGAGAGTGAACGAATGAAAAAAAAGCTAGTTTTTTACATAATTGGGTTTCACCCTTAAATGATCGAGGTGCCCACATTTGAGGCTTTGTTGGAGCAATTCTAATATCATCATCGCCTAAGACCATCTAAAGTTGGTATAGCAGGTGCACTCTTTTCATTTAAATCCAACCTTGCTTAATTTGGAGGTCTGTAACTATATATTTATTCATTTGAAGTTGTCAACTCGACCATTCAAAATTGTCAGAGCTAACTGGGTTGCCTACTTTCGAGGCCTTGTCGGAGTGATTCTGATGTCATCATCGTTAATGACCACCTGAAGTTAATAAAGGGGATGCACACCTTTCATTTGAATCCAACTTTGCTTAATTTGAAGGTCTGTAGCTTCACATTCATTTGTTTAAAGTTGCCAACTCGATTAACCAAAATTATTGAAAACAAAGGTCAAGTCGATCGGACAACATGTCACTCACCTTCTCTTCTTTAAGTTTGAATGACACGTTGTTTAGGTGAGATTAAGGTTTGAAATTTGGGATTTGCAAATTTCAATTGAGTCCATATTCTTCTAATTTCTTTTAATTACACCCCTAATTGCCTTTAAACTTTTAATTTTTTGCAATTTCACCCCTGACAAACTCAATTATCAGCCCCTAAATTGGCCATATTTTTCATTTTTGTCATTGATTCTAAATTTGTGCATTATAACCCTCAATTGACCAAACAACTTCCAATTTTTTTTATTTGGTCCCCGATTTGATCAATTTCAACCCCTAAATTCACACGCCTTTTCCAGTTTGGTCTTTGGTTTTGAATTTCTTCAATTAAGTCCTAATTACCCATTAAACTTTTATATTTATGCAATTAAGTCCCTGATTTAACGAAATTAAATCTTAAAAATTTTAATTTGACCCCTAGACTTTAACATCTTTCAATTAAAGCCTAAATTGACTAAAAAATTAGTTTTCATGCAATTAAGCCCTCAATAAATTCAATTAAACCTTGAAAATTTCTAATTGAGTCTTTAAACATCCAATTTTGAATTTTTCTTCTCGAATTGAATTTTCTTTGCCATTAGAGCCTTCATCAGTCGAAAATACATTATTAAATTTTTTCAATCTTGCATATTTGATCCTCTTCAACTAATTTTCGGTGATTCCCTAGGCGTTCGGATATAATCTTTTTACTGATATTGTTTTTTATTTTCTTCCAATATTTTTTGATTATTTTGTATTTTCCTTTCCCCTTTTTTTTTTGTATGTGGAGCCCTAAAAAAATAGGTAACAACACCAACCATTAACTCTTTTTTTTTTCCCTCATTCCATAACATTTTTTAGTTTGATTCCACCAACATATAATCACCATTTACACTTAGTTCACATTGAAAGTTTCACTCTCATAACCTCTATCATTTTCAACTTATTTCTCATGAACACTAGTCACTATTCGACTATATCTAAATTTGTAGAATTTAGATTTAGGTGTGGCTTGTCTCTATGGAAAACTAAGACATAGAGCTACAATTTCAAAGAAGGAATTAAAACCCAGTTCTGTCATTAACGCACCCAAAATCACTCGTTATCATAACATGTAAAACTGTTCAATATGGTTCCAGTTCGACCTCCCCTTGGATTTTAACTCATATCTAGAGTTTTATAACTCAATTTACATAAGATCAGTTCCATTGAAAAGCTAGCATCTATGGCTATAACTTATATGAAGAAACTTAACCTAAATTTATCATTTTTATGCCCTAATCTCTTCTGGAAATTAGGTGATGAAATTGTCTAATTTTCATCTATGGATTTTACAAATAACCAAGTATTTCTATTCATCTTCTCGTCATTCAAATAAGCATTGCCCTTTCATATATGTTATAATATAACTAATTTCAACCTTCTAATAACCAATCAATCCAACTCACATTTTCTTAAAAATATTCAAAACTATTTTAAGGAAAATATGCGTGTGTGTGTGTGTGTACACACTACCACAACCATGATCATAATGGCATTCACTTTCAATTTATTTCCTCTTTAGCCGGCACTACAACCTCTTTTATACCATGATTTATTCTTAAAGCTTTTAATCATAACTTTCCCTTTCATGAGAAGTCGAGCACTGCACAATAATCTATACCTCTAAATGCAATAATCTTCTTTAACATTTCAAATCGCTGCCATATGCAGATTTTACTCATTTTATATAACATAACCAAACTCATTTCCCACACAATGTTATGCATTAATCTCTCATAATTTTCTTAAGCAAACACAATTTCATTGCATGCTAACTTGTTCTCTCTTAGCTGACCCAATATGCCCTTAGAGACACCATGCTTTTCTTCATTATTTCTTTATGATTTAACACTCATCACAAGCTAACCTAACCCAATTGGTTCAATTCACCATCCATTTGCATTTCCCTCAAATTTCTTTTACAAACCCTAACATAAAATTAATTATTTAAACATCAATCCTTAATCAAATTCATTTAGGCTTTCATATATAAGTTTAATTCTCCTAACGTAGTGTTAACATATCTAAAATCTCAAATACAAAAAATTAAATCAAATTGATAAATTAGATGATAATTCAAGTGTAAAATGAAAAAATAACCGTAGCTCTTTTAAGCTTTCTTCTTATCCTTCAAATCTCTCTAAATCCTTCACTTTTAGTTTGTTAAAACCCCTTTTAAACATTCAATTTTTCTTCTTTTAATCCTCAAATACGCTTGTGATCCCTCAAAGTTAACCTTTTGCATCTGATTTTGTTAAGAATTGAGAAGGAAAATTCAAAAACCCTTCCCCTCTTTTTTAAAGCTTGTTGCAGACCATAAAGAAGTGAAATAACACATTTATAATTTTAATTTTTTTTATTATTTACACATTAACCCACAATCTCTTATATTTATTTTTGTCCCCATTTTTTCTTAATTTATTTTCCTTTAATAATTTAATATCATGTCATCAATTCCACTTCATTCAATTTTCACCTTATTCATTTAATTTAGTTTTTATATTTGATTTAACCTATTTTATCTTTGGTTAAAATTTTGCTAATTCAAATATTTTTAATCAAGGATTTATATCTGATAACCAATCTTATTGATTAAGGTTAGTAATAAATGTTAAGTGCTGCATCATTATCAATAATGAGTTTTTGTACTAGAATACCATTTTAGTTTATTGTAATTTATATGAGACTTGTAGTCAATGCTTGCTTTGAGAATGAGAGAATTGAATACTTATCGGCCATATGTTCTAGTTAGTCCATTTTAATAATTTATACCTTTTCATTCAACATTATCTTTATAGTCATTATTCAAGTAGGGTGGTTGGTTAGGTTTCACTTCAAAGGAGTATGGTAGAGTGAGCACTATGTTTGTGGATATAATTTAATCATGGTAAGTCATCTTTGCATTAAAAGGTATTGTTAATCCATTGCCTTTCTTTAATACGCTATGTTTATCTAGTTATTATATTAAGATTTAAAACTCTAAGCTTTTGACTTTTTTTTGTTACATGTTATCATTACAAAGAGTCTTATAATCATATTATATTTTACAAAGAGTCTTATACCTTCATCTAATATACCATCATCCAAGAAGCCAATAACATTGATAATCATATTATACTCTTCTTTTGATTACTTTTTTATTTAAATAAAAGGATATGTTCAAGTCATCTCACACCCTGTAGATTTGTTTGAGATTTAAACATTATTATTGTCTTTGACCTCTACTAGTATTGTCTTTTTCTATAATAGGTACATGATAATCCTTTGTTTGGGTGGTTACTTTAGTACCTTGACCTCTATTACTATTGCCTTTTCTATAATACGTGTATGATTGTCCTTTGTTGAGGTTATTAATTTACTAGCATTCTCTTGTTTCATAAAAAAATACCTTACTCCATGATTGTACTAATTTTCTATGCTCAAGCTTTATGGTTATAGGCCTAACATAATGGATAATGTTTTCATGTTATTGTAGTTATAGATTGATCTGTATCCTAGCACTATATTGGATTGTTGTTTTTTCAACATAGGGTTAATTGCTCTTTATTTACTTCTTAAACTATTTATGTGAAACCATTTTAGAGATTTTATTAGTGATTTGCCTCCATAGTAGCTCAAGTTCTAATGCAACCTATTGAGTGGACAAAGAGGTTATTGATGTTAAAACCCTTTTCCATTATTTATACTAAGGTTTTAAGATATGGCATGATCATGTTTTTTTTACAAAACATTAATTTATGATCAATATTGTTGCCTTATATAGGATTAAGTAAAATCTTGTTTAGTGCTTATCGTTCTTATATATCTCTTATAAATAGCTGAAATGGTGCTTGAAGTTATTTGATCATAGGACTAGTTTGTTCAGTCTCTAAAACTTGTTTTTTTGGTAAGATATAATGTAACCCCAAACTTTTAATGAAATTTAGCCTTTAAAATGGTCAAGTAACAACTCGTAATTTCTAATGCACCATTATTCATTTGATGCTTACATTTATGTGTAAATAGGATATTTTTTTTTAGAGTTTGTCTCTTATAGAGTCACTCTTATTTATTGCATGTAATACAATTTTTACATTGTGTGTGTATATATATATATATCCATCATACGTGAGATTTCTTTTTTTATTATTAAAGTAAGAAATTATCCATTTTTTAACGAAATTTTGATAGAGTTTCCCTTGCATTAGAACTCTGCCAAAAATCTCATCTTGCTTTAAAATATTTGTAACTAATAATAATAAGTCAAACGTAATAGCTCATACAATCCATACTCATAGATAGGCTTAGGCATACCACTCGAAAGCACAATCCTCATCCACTCAATATGTGTGTGAATGTGTGTATACTGATTTATAAAACTATCAACATGAAAAATCAAGAAGAGGTGTCATTTTTTTCTCGCATATAAATTTTTATAGTGTATTAATTAAAACACAAGAAATAAATCAAGATACAATACATTAAATTGTTTTACAATTTCCTATATTTACACTAATTACATAGAAGAATATGAAGAATGGTCATAAAGTTGAAACAAATGTGTTGGATACATATGTAACATAAAATATAACAGATTATAAATTAATGATATACATATTTATTGCCACTAATATTTTTTTCAAACCTTAAAAATAACCATAGCATCACGATCCATTTCCCATGTATAAGACCCATACCAATTTTATAATTTATCTTTAACTTTCCTTAATGCTAGATCTTTCTTTTATCATTACGTAACATATCATCGTAGCTTGCGTCTTTCCTAGTCTAATATCCTACCCATCGGTCTTTAAAAACTCATCCCATTATACTAGTTTTATTGATATCTGTACCAATAAAGACCAATTAGTAATCAAATATATAATACACTTGTTTTACATATCTGTAGTAATTAACCTTTTTATCATATTTGTTCTACAATTCAATATATTCATAGCTTAATAGTGCCAAATTTCATTTTGAAATTAGATTACTAGGATAAATATCCTATCACTTAGGCATGATTTTCATCATCACTCTTGACATCCCTCATGTAGTAGTCAAAGTATAATCTTAGTTCTTCATCAAATTAAACCACCTTTACCAACATATATCCATCATTATTTGTACATCATAACTTCAACCTATTCAATCAATAAGAAACTGTATAAGTTTTCATCTAGTCAACATCTCCAAGTATACAAAATGATATAATGGTAATTATCTCCACATCATGATCTGGATAATTCATTTCATACTTCCCTAGCTATTTCAATGCTTAAGTAATTACACATCCATATAATATCCATGTATTCATGTGTCTTTTCAATATATTTTCTTGTTTCTAATCACAATCCATTCCTTTATTCTTGACTAATATTATTCAGTTTTAATATGATTTTATATACGCATATGTCTTTTTTAATTAGTCAGATGATTTTAGATCCAAGAAAGGGTATTTTCTTCACAGTTATGTAATTTAACCGTCTATAACCAATACAAAACCACCAAGTCTCATCTTACATGTCATAACAAAATTTTTCATGGAATTCTTTTCATAAGAATTCATACCAGCATTGTCTTATAACTCGATCAGTACTGGCTCTATATTGTCAAATTAATTTTGGATTAATTAGTCCAATTTAGAGTTCACTATGTTCATATTTTTTTTGGATTCATTAAACTAACAAAACTCGCAACTCGAGTTTAGAAAATTAGATGTATTCATCAATCTAAATCCATCCACCTTAACTTGTACTACATGTTGTGTCGTACCTTCTCGAGAGCTCGACATCGCGACGACCCTTCCCCTCTATTCTCTGTTGTCGTCCGTCTTCTGAGTTTTATCTCTGCGTCTTCGTCCCTCTCTCTTTACTGGTTTTAGCTCCTCTGTTCCCCATGTTCTGATGATCTTGTTTGTAGAAAATGGGAGCAAAGAACGAAAGGCAATCCCTGGTTGCTTTAGCTTTTGATGATTTTTCTTTCCATTGTTCATTTCTAATCTCCCTTTCCTTCCTCTCCTCTGTTCTCTTTTCTGCCTTTATTGTTTTTTTTCTCTGCCTCTCTCTTGTTTCTCTTCTCTTTTTTTTTTCCTTTTTTTCTTCTCTGTTTTCTTTTTTCTCTATCTAGTGTTGCCTACCTCTCTCTTGTTTCTCTTCTCTCTCTCTTGTTTCTCCTAGCAGATGAGGTTTATATAGCCTAATCACAACTCTTATTAGGAAACAAATATTACATTAATTCTATGATGTAATCTTGAGTGATCAAATAAAGCAAAAATAGAAAACTAAAATATTCTAATTCCTATTCTGTGATCATTAGTCATTACTTTCCACATTAACACCTCATCCCAGCCATCTGTGTTAGGGATGAAATCCCAGCCATTAGATGATGGTGAGGTTCCTCTCTGCATGTCATTTTGCAGCTGGCATAGAGAAGGCATAAAAGCTATTGTCTCCTTTGGATTGAAGCTGAAAAAAGCGTGATTTGCAGCTCCAAAAATCGAGCGAAAGAAATCATGGAAACCAATGGGAATAGTTGTGTAGAGAAAAGGAAAGAATTGCTGACGAGGTGGGTTGTGTAAAGAAAAGGAAAGAATTTTAGATGGAGAAGGGTACTATTCAAAACACAAATGAACAGTACTATGCTGCAAAGTTGTATTTTCTTATCTGGCATGGTAGAATTCTTGTCATTTTCTGATGATCCAGTCCCCCTCTTCAACTTCTTAAAAACCTGCCCATTTCGTTCTAATTTTATCTTCAATTAACTCTTTTATTTTAGCACTTTTCAATTCAGTCTATGGTCCAAAAATATTCCTTCAAACCGGCCCGCAATCCCTTGAATCAGACCTGCGAACTTGGGCTAGAACCCTTCTCGCGGCAGGATTCTTTACTTTCATGCTAGACCTTCAAACAGAAATATCTTGAGCATCTGATATTGAAATTAGGTGATTCAAAAACCCAAATTCATCTAAACGTATAGAACTACAACTTTTATGAAGGGTTCAAAGTGAGATAAATTTGTTTTGAAGAACAGAATCTGGGCGCAATCTGGTTGGTCAAAAAGATCTCGTAATCTGATTCGGAAACTGACAATGCCAAGCATCCCAATCTGACTGAGAGTCTGACATAAGAACAGTAAGCCCTATGACCCAATAAAGGTGCAGGCCAATTCTTTAACATGTCATGAATGATGAAATATAGCTGGGATGATCAGATATTGCGCAAAACCAAGTTAGAATCAAAGTCTAAGTTGGAACAAAATTGGTATTACAACAGAGTTACGATAGCAGCAAAATCATTTTTTTAATGCAAATTCTGAGGGATTTATCCAAACTTAAAGACCAGATAAAGAAGGGACAAGTTTAGCATTATGAAGACTCCTAATTAATCTAAGAATCCTGATGATTTTGGCAATGAAGGGAAAGGATAAAGAGAGCAAAAAACAGCTGAAACAGGGTTCGAAAAACATTCCTTTCTTCTTTGCTTTTGTCAATTTTTCACTTAATCAAAAATTTGCTCGAGTATTTACTATTCCATTTTTATATTTATAGTTCACATATTATTATGGTCATAGGCCTAAAAATGAGTAACAACATGTTGATTGAGTATTTCCTATTCCATTTTTATGTTCATAGTTCACATATTATTATAGTCATGCATTGATGACCCTTATTGCACACATCATCAAAACCCATTAATTTATGTAAATACTCGAAAACTTATACCTTAGGATAGATCATATTCATAAATCCATTTTCATTATCCTTGACTCATACTTTAGGACAACTTTATTCAATGGCCTAAATTTAATAATTGTAACTTGTACCCCATAATATCCATATGTTTGCTATTTCGTTTCAATAATCATAACAAAAATCCACATTAATCATATACTTCTCAATTTACTTAGACAATCTAAAACCCATGTCTTATCTTAATTAGTATTATTGATTTATTTTGATATACTTAACTTATACACTTAGTCATACTTTAGCCTTTCATCATTATGGCTGAATTATTTTCACGTGTTAACCCCCATATTAATCCATACATCATATCTTGTTATCCTGCCCTGAAGACATAATGCTTAAGTAATCCTGCCCTGGATGCATAACATTTATTTAATCCTTTTTTCATATTAGCCCTTGCTTATACGACTGACTTGTTCTTCTCTTATTAGCCTCTACTCATGTGGCCAGTTTATTTTCTTATAATAACCCCTATCAAAATGATCAACCTAGTTTAACATAATGAGTCTCTGTCCCAATGATAGATGTTAAATTTAATATGGTAAGTCTCCATCCAAATAGATGATGTTAAATTTAATATAATAAGTCTTTGTCTAAACAACCAACTTTAAATTTTAATTCCATAAGTCTCTATCGAAACGACCAACTTTAATTTAATTTAATTTCATATTTCCATAATCTTTTTCACTTATTTCATAAATGAAACTAAATAATTTTTTTGCAAAAACAATAATTTAATTAAAGGAGTAAGGCAACAAACACCTACCTGGAGCTCCTGCATAATGTGTCCCTCTTAATGTAGGTCCCACTTTTAAAGTCCCTCCAGAATTCCAATAAAACATCTCGATTCAATACCCAAACCTTTTAGGTCCACTCATCACATTTATTATTTCACATCATGAAACATTTTTATGAACAATTTAATGGATATGCTATTTTTATTTATCTTTTCTATCCATCCACACACCATTTGCATAATCCAATTTTTAATGTTCATTCATTTATCCAATCAATTCCATAACCTAATTTTAATGTCTTAAAAGTTTTGTCAACCATTTTCCATAATTCAATTCAATGTCTAAAGGTTCTGTCAAACATATAGTGAGCATTTTATTCAAGCCATCATTACATTAAAATTCTATATACCCATTCCTTCAAAACAAATCAAAATGTTATAACTCATCCCAATTCAATCTATAATCATTATAATCTAGATTATATATATGATTCCTCAATGTAACATATAACTTGCACAATTTAAACCTAAAATTTAGGATTCCCTTAAATTTTCTTAATCATGGTCAACCACTCATGGCTTGAAACCAATGGTTGACTTCAATCACACCAAATTATCTCTTAAACTATACAATTCCTATGACAAACCCTCTAAAAATTGAAATTTCCATCACCTAACCCCAATCAACATATAACCTAACATTTCTATTAACAAACCTTATAATATAGAAATAGTTAAATGCATGGAATAAAATAAAATCAAAGGAAGATAAGCTTTTTGACACCTAACAGCTCAAATTTATAGGGTTTTGTGAGAAATTTCAAGAATTAACCTTTCTTTAATACACTTTACTACCACAACTCTATAAACACTAACTAACCACTCTAAACTCTCGATTTTCTATAAATCCTACTAGTTAATTGGGTATTGTCATAATCCCTCCAAACTCTTAAATTCTAATTCTCATTAAAGAGTTTGTCATGATCATCCTTGACTTTATCAAAGCTAATTCTCAAATAACAAGGTTCCTTTCCAGCTGTTTGTTCTTGAAACTAGCTCTATGATTTTGGAACCATATTGCACCTGGTGAGGCTGCCAACCGAATCCTTTAGCAAGCTACATCTTCCTATATGATTTTTGTTTATTCTAGACCTTAAAGTCCTTCTCATAAAACCCAAATTGAGTGTCAATCGCCTTTTTCTTTTTGATGGCATAGAATGAATATCACAATACTCGTAGCTAGTTTCTTTCGTAACATGTGTTTAAAAATTCCTTGACATGTGTTTGAGAAACGACACATTTACTATGTCCCCTTAAACATTTAAAAGAATCTCAGACCCTTCCTATTTTTTTCTTTCCATTTGGTCACAAACCATGATAGGAAAATTTATATGAAATTCCCTTTTTTTGTGAATTACTATTTTATCTTTGTTCCTTCAATTATTTCTAATACTTATCATTTTTGGCTTTTTCCCGTCAAGTTGTTGATCGTAAATATTTTATGTATACTAATTTATTATTATTTATGGTCGGAGTTCACACTAGGAAAATATAAGGTTTACATGTATGTTATGAATCATCTATCTTTATCAATGTGTTTAGGTGTTGCAATCTCCTAAACTATATCTTAGACAATTGTCTTTGCTTTTATCTCTTTTATAAGTCTAGGAGATGTTTATGGTTATTAACAATGACATTGTCCTCTTCATCACTAGGTTTGGATGATTTCTGTCATGGTTGATGCTTATGACACTTATTATTAGCTAGTCACTTAGACTTGAATATTTTGGCTTGTTGTTGAGTCTCAACTAGCTTAGTTTTACTCCCAAAATCCTCAAATTTTAGGAGAATTATAAAGTAGGTAAGGCATGTATATACCTAATTAATAGTCATATTATTGGCTAGTTGAACCACCTTTTAGCTTTACCATAACCTGTGTATCATTTTCTAATACCAGCGTCCGGGATCAATTTTAGTCTTTTTCTTGGTCGATTGGGCTTTGCCTTTTATTGCTATTTTGTTTCTTCCAATAAGCCAATATAGTTTGGGGGTATCCACTAATGTTGTTACTTTAGGGAATGGATCATCATCCATTTTTATTTTCTTGTCCAAAAAATAAATGTGATTAAATTCTAGTGCTTTCTAGATCTGGTTTCTAAGGAATACAACCATGTACCTAAGAAGGTTGGATATTAGGTTTAAAAGCTCAACCGAGAGATAACCTTGTATCTCAGAACCAAATGTATTGGAAAAAAAACTTGAACCCATAGATAACCCTATACCTCAAAACCTAAAGTATGTAAATGACGACACAAAGCCAGTTAGTCTTTAATAAGTCGATATACGATCTTTGTCTCTATAAAGAAATGTTATTTGCAACACGCAAAATAAAAGGAAAAATCTTGTTCATTCAAATCATCATAACTTCTGAAACTTGCAGCATTAAAAGCAATATATAGTGCCCTCTAAATAACACTAGTAAACCCCTTTTAGATTGTAAACCAATGGGCTCAATCTAGTAATCAATTAACATAAATCTAATACTGAAGCAAACCCTAAAACAATATCTAATGGGCCAAAACAAACCCAATTTAGACTAAAGTCTAAGCCTAATAACATTCAACACTACAATAAATAAATAAATAAATAAAAATATTATAAAACAAAGTCCTCTTACTATAAATCCCCATGTATGGCCAAATCTCTCCCTTTTCTTTACTTGGAGGCTTTGCCGAAACATCATGCTCCAAATTAGCTAGAAAACTTTGTTTTTAATTGCTGAAAATTTTTTCCCTTAAATTGCCTCCATACAGTCTCCTTAATATGTTAGAAAATCCTGTAAAATAAGAAAAAAAAAGAATCCCAAGCCTTCTTGCCACCATATACATTCCATAATAGATATGGAATCCTTGCAAACTATGGGTAATAATTACTTCCATAAATGTCTCATTGTTTGACGTGGAATCCTTGTAGAATAAGTAAGCCAATAGCTACCATACATGTTTCCAAGAGTATTAAGAAATCGTTGTATTGACTGGAATCGACAATATATAAGGAAATGATATTTCTCTAATTTTCATACATTCTTGACAGATTTTAGTCATTATTCTAACACATCATTCTCTCTCGACTGGATGAATTAACAGGTCTATAACATACCACCAGAAAGGTATGGATGTATACTTTCCAACCTAGTTGGTATATCAATATAATTTCTTATATAACTCTAGATATAGTCCAAATAGTAGATGAAGGTCTGGATAGACAAATTTGACAACATTCATCTAATAACTTTGACCCTCTGAAATAATCCATTCTTAAACTTTAATTGACCTGAAATTTTAACCCATGTAGAAAAGCATGTCTATAAACACCTATAAAACTTAAAGTCTGATCCAACAGTCTAGTTGAAAGTTCTGTTTAATAGCGTAAAATTAAACAGTAGAACATTTCAGTCAAATTTGAATCTGACCTTACTTGGATCGTATCAATGTTTCTATGAGTCATACCACTCATAATTATTATTATTTTTTTATCAAATGTTAGAAATATATAGATAAAAAATAAACATTGCTAGAAACCAGAAAGTCCACTGTACAGGCATATACAATAACATGGAACATACTCTCTGGAAACAAAGGGAACAAACTCCCAGAAACAAACCCCAAACCTAGCTAGAAGGCAAGGAACAACAATATTAATTATTCTTATTAATATTGTTTGTAGTGGGGATGTTTATTAGCAAAAAAGTCATTAACACCCATGGATCAATTATTTTGATGATAACAACAATTAGTAATGTTATGTGTTAGTCAAAGGTTTTAACATTGTTGGAATTTTCCATATCAATTTGAAGGAATATAGACTTTTTGGATTCAAATATGACTTGAAAACACCTAAGCTCAATTTAATATGATCAAGTCTTTATAGAATTTGATTTGGCATTTCAAAAAATAGTTTTATCTAAAAATTATTTTTAATTGCTAAATTTTTCCATCCAAAATATTTTTATTGACAAAAATTAAACATAGTTGAAAATACCTTATAAGAAATACTTTTATCAAATACTTTGGTATTATGACTTAATTCCTTTTAAATAAAGAGTATAAAATTTATCACATTTGTTTTTGCGCATTTAATCACCAAAACACTTTTCATCCATTCTTAGCTAAAGTGGTAAAATTATAATTTTAGAAGAAGTGTTTAACACTTAAGAGTTAACTTGTTTGACATGATTAACATAGTTTATACTTAAGTTATTTGTAACAACTCTTTTTCTTCCATAAAAAGTATCTAGCCATTTCTAACAAAGTAGAAGAGAACTTTGAAACATCAAATTTTCTCACATGTGAATAATGTCTATGCAATGTTTTTCACCTATAAATACTACAATTTGACTTTGTGGGAAAGTGCTTGCAACTTCACAATATTATATAATTGATGCTTTATCCAAAAAGCTGTAATCCCTCTTTTCATTCTCTTAAAGCTTTAAATCATAAATTGCACCAAATCTTTCTTTCATATTATTGAGCTATATTGCATCTCTATAAGACTTGAGCTTAATCCTTTGTGATCTTCTCTTGTGAAGTGTGATAGATTTTGTGAGAGTTTTATCTATTGTAAGAATGTAAGTGGCACTTGAACCACTTGGGTAATATTTGGTTGTGAACCATTTAAAATGTTTAAATCTTGATCCTTGAAAAAGATTATAATTGTAAGGTTTTCTATTCTTGATCGTTGAAAAATATTAGTGTACTAGATAAGGTCTTATCTATTAAGAAGACTGTAATTTGATAGTGGATACTTAGATGGAAATTCAAGGAGTGGAATAAGTGGTTGTTCAAACCACTAAAAAAATTGGTGTCTTTCTCTAACTATCTATTGTATTTCATTTATCCCTTACTTAATTGTGTGATTGTTGTTGCCAAAATTGAGGTGTTAATTTTATTAAAGTATCAAACGTTCAATTTAGACCTAATGCACCCACCCTCTTAGGTTATTTTATACTTTCAATGTTATGATTGCCAATAAGCTTAATTTACCATCACGCACCAACTGATCAAAGATTTTCTCAACTCTTTTAATGTCAAAAAAGTATTCTTTGTTTTATTCAACCATTTTAATAGTTGTTATTTATTTGCAACTAGATCTAATAACCTCTATAGGCTTTTTTATTATCAATATCTTAAATAGTCTTTCATTTTTTTTTCTATATTGGATATGAATTGTTGTTGAACTTTCTCATTTGAGTTTAATCAGTTAAAGAATAACCATTCCTAACATTATATGAGTAGCCAACTGGGTATATTCCCTTGAATGACTTTTTTTCTACTCATTTTGCAAGTATATTCTTATAAGAAGAAACATAATCTATCAGGGTGTAGATGTTAAAGTATTAGTTTTTAAAAATTTATTTCTTATATTCCTCTATATCCTTTCCAGAATGAGTTTAATGCACCTGTACTTTGTTATAATAACAGTACACTAGTTAGTCATTTCATATAAACCTACACTATGGAAACTTAATCATAAATGGAGGTAGGTAACAACCTCAAAAAATCAAACAGAGTATAGGGATACCAAGACCTCAAACCTTAAGAAAAAGTTGTTTAGTTTACCACTATGAGTGAAAAAGGATATGTGTTTAAGAAGAGAAAGGGACTACAATTGAGTAGTGGCATTAAAAACTTGGTCATCCCTCACAAGTTATCCTACAATCACTTGCAAGGTCAAACTATATTAGTTTGTTATCAAAAGATAATAAAACAAGCTTTTGTTCTACATGTCCTTTTGGTAAAAACAAAAAAAAAATTGCCATATTCAAACTCCACTCATCAATAAAAAAGTTCAGTATCCTTAGTACATTTTGATGTTGAGACATCCCTTATAACTTATGTAAGTGGTTGTCATTATTATGTTTTATTTGTTGATGATTTCTTAAGATACTCATATATTTATCCCTTACATAATAAGTCTGAGGTCTTTACTACTTTCCTTAAATTTAAAGTTCATGCTAAAAACTTATTATGATGCTCTATTATATAGTTCTATAGTGATAATGAAGGGTGATTTTGTCTAATCAGTTTGGAGACTTCTTAAGTAAATTTGAAATTTTCACAGGTTAACTTATCCATATAACTCTTAGGAAAATAAAATAACTAAAAGGAAACATAGATATATTCAAGAGCTAGGGTTAATTTTATTAACACAGTCATGCCTGAAGCAAACCTACCGGGTAGTTACCTTTCTAACAACAATTTATTTGGTCAATAGATTACCTACCAAAGTGCTACAAAATTACAACCCTTATGAAATCCTAAATGGTCAAACCCCAAATTACTCCAAACTACATGTGTTTGGTTGCTCATGTTATTCTTTCTTAAGACCATATCAATCATATAATTTAGCACATAAAAGCAAACAATGTGTTTTTCTAGGATACTCACGTAATAAAAAAAGGTATCGATGTTTAAACTTAGAAAATAACAGAGTTTATATTTCTAGACATTTGATGTTTGATGAAGGAATGTTTCTAGCAAAGGTTAAAGACTAGAACTGAACCTGCTCCAACACTATTCAAATTGGTAATTCCCACTCCTTCACTGAAATAGTTATTCATTCCATTTTATTCACTAATGCTCTTACCATTGAAACTCTCACAACCCCCTTTGTAATAGAGATAAAGAGTATTATAGGGTAGTTACCTATTGAGACTTTACATGGCCAACCTTCTTTTAGCTCAAATACATCAATACAACTCCTTACATAAATACATCTACTATATAAAGACATACCAGTAGAACACATATTGTCTAGTGAAGTGATACCTTACAACCTTAGCCTATATCCTATATTATCACTTAATAAAAAATTGGCCACTTAAGACCAAAACAATTCTCTAAATATAAAGTTTTATACTCAACTTGTCATCCTTCAAAATTTGTTTATAGTGTTTTTAATTAATAAGAACCATCTTTCTATAATAAAATAATAGTAAATAAATATTGGAAAGTAGCTATGAGAAGAGAAGTTGATGCATTAATAGCTAATGAGACTTGGTCTCTATGTTATAGACTAAAAAGTTTTCATGTGGTAATAAATAAATGGGTGTATAAAACTAAAAGAACTTCTAATGGCTAGATTAACAGGTACAAAGAATGACTAGTAACAAAAGGCTTCGATCAACAATTTGGGATAGATTACTTCAAGACCTTCCCCTCAGTAACAAACCTTCCACCATTAGATTGATATTGTCACTTACAATAACATTCAATTGGTCTATCAAATAGCTTGATGTTTCTAATGTATTTTTGCATGGTTTTCTTAATGAAACAGTATATATGGAACAACCACAATGATTTATTGACGAATCTAAACTAGATTTTGTCTGCAAATTGCACAAGTCATTATATGAACTATAATAAGCCTTATTGGCTTAGTTTAGAAAGTTTTCCAATCATCTAATTGACATTGGATTTCAAGAATCTTCTGTTGATCATAGTTTATTTACACTACAACACACAAAGTCTAAACTATTTGTTATAGTGTATGTGGATAATATCATTGTCACATGAACTAATAATTCAGAAATCAAAGACTTCATCAAACAGTTACAAGTTACATTTCAAGTCAGACATCTTCGAAATCTTTCATATTTCCTTGGCATTCAAGTACTTGAAATAAAGAGGGACTTCATCTTAGACAATCCAAGTATGTTTCTGAACTACTAGACAAGACACAAATGATTGGAGCTCGACCTTTGGCTACACCAACAAGACCCAAACTTTTAGCTCACAAAAGAAAATTGTTAAATGATCCACCTGAATATTGACAGGCTGTTGGCGCCCTTCAGTATTGCACTTTAACAAGACCTAACATTAGCTATGCAGTCAATCAATTAGGCCAATTCATGCATGCTCCATAAGAACCACACTGGAAATCTACCAAAAAGGTTCTTTGTTACTTTAAAGGAGCAATTTATTATGATATTCGCTACACTTAATCCAATGCTACATTAGATGCTTTTTGTGAAGCAAATTGAGCTAGGAATCCTAAAGATAGAAAATCTACGGGTGGTTAAATTGTATTTATAGGCTAAAATATCATATCATGGAGTACAAAGAAACAAAGCATTGTGTCTATATCCAGTACTGAGGCTAAATATCGATTTATAGCTCTTACAACTGCTGAACTATGCTAGAATGTTATTGCAAGATCTTGGAATTTCATTGTTGTCACCTCCTACATTATGGTGTGATAACATGAGAGCAATATCTTTAGCCTCTAATCTTATTTTTCATGCTAGAATCAAATACATAGAGGTGAATTATCACTTTATACGTGAAAAAGTTTTTCATAAAAATATCATGATCCGACATATTTCAACACATGATTAAATAGCAAGTGTCTCCACCAAAGAACATACTAGAACCAGGTTTACTTTTCTAAGGTCCAAACTAATGGTGATTCCCATCCATATCAATTTGCAGGGGGGGCGTTAAGCATGGAAAGATCACAGA
>Ga0325410_1000652_pt1 | contig 36417 bp, 14 predicted proteins | sample PopdelMetagenome_16_FD_206182 | JGI IMG/M metagenome (GOLD analysis project Ga0325410, IMG submission 206182) | Populus deltoides microbial communities from Bellville, Georgia, United States - Xylem-PdIQD-R3 | ecosystem: Host-associated > Plants > Phyllosphere > Stem > Wood/Secondary xylem...
TTTTTTTTTTTTTTTTTTTTTTTTTTTTTTTTTTTTTTTTTTTTTTTTTTTTTTTTTTTTTTTTTTTTTTTTTTTTTTTTTTTTTTTTTTTTTGTTGTGGTGGGGGGGGGGGGCGCCCCCCCCGAGAGAGAGAGAGAGAGAGAGATGTTTAAAAATTACTTTGATTCAAGATTAAAAAAAAATATTTAAAAAAAATAATTGTAAAGAAAAAAAAAGATAAAAAATAAAGTATAGAATTATCATGATAGTTTTTCTTAAAAAATAGTTAGATGTCATGTCACAATAATGCCAATCACGCACTTAATAATTTCGATAGGATATAATTAAATAATTACAAGAGTGATAATTAATCAATGATGTCTTTATCATATATCAATCCACCATGCGTAGATATCTGTGATATGTTTTCTTCCATGTGTCGTTTCATAAAAGATTTAAACCTTTCTTTATCCTAAAAACCTCAGCTGCAGCGTTTTACGATTTCACTTTCAGCATCTTCTAATTTATATACGACAAATAAGAAGAGTTCCTCGCGAGGAGGACCGGTACAGGAGACAGCATAAATTATAAAGAGAGATCCTAACAAAAAAAAAAAATCCTTTAATTTATTATGAGAAATTGAGCTAAATTACAAGGTTTTTTTCAACAAGGACCAAGCTGGATGCTTCGAGGAACATCAAGGACTAAATTATAGAAAAAAACACATTATACAAATTTGGAAAAAGGTTTCTGTGAACTTTAGGATGCAGATTCAAAAGGCAACAGATCACGAGAAAAAAAAAATATTTTCAGTTGTATTTTATTGTTTGGGAAAAAATATTTTTATCATAAAATTTATATTCTTGTTTAAGTATTATTCCTGTTTAGTCTGCCTTTTTTTTTTTACAAGTATTATTCCAATTGTCCATCAAGTGTTTTTATGTACAATCCCCCTTATGCTTTTTCATGTTTAACTCTATATTTCTATTGTATTTTTTTATCACTTTTCTAAGTTTTTTCCTTCGTCATTTCATTGGTTAAAAATTAAATTTTATAATTTTTTCATATAAAATAAACATATCAGACTATAAATTTAAAAAGTTAACGAGAATTGATATTATTTTTTTACCTATTTTCTTTTTAACTTTGTGATTTTTTATCTTTTATTTTCTACTGAGTTATTCTGATTTCTTGACTTCAATTATAATTTTGATGAGTTAATCCAGATTGATTCATCCTTTATTTATGAACTTAAAGGTTTGTCATGCTAACTCGGATTAAATTTTGCTGATTTTTTTATCTTTTCTTTTATTTAATTTCATCTTTTCATGTTTTATAAGATAAAAAGTGAGCAATGTTGTTTTTTTTTTTACAAAAATATTTTTTTCATGTTTTCATCATTATTTTTTTTTAATTTGGTCCATTTGTTATTATTATCTATTTTTTTATCATTTAATTAAAATAAAAAAACTTATTTCACCAAGTTTGGTTAATGACTCGAGTTACATAATTTTTTTTTAAAAAATGCATTTGCACTACCTGAACATTATTTTTTACGCAAAAAAAACATTATGATGTAGTGCAGCTATATAGCTAGTTGGATCTATTTTAAAATATATTTTTTCCTGATAAAATTTTGAAAATATAAGCTATTACTAGAAACTTGGAAAATGAAATTATGTTATACAGCCAGAACAATGTTAAAGAAAAAAAAAGGAAAAAAAAGTTACTAGCAGAGTTTTTTTTTTTTTTGAGAAATAAACACTTGAAAATTTATTTGGGAAAATGGTATAATTTGAAGGGTGGCATGTGTTATATATGTCTTTAAAGTCTCGTATGTCACATGCAAATTCTTAAAAAATATGGAAGAGGCAATTTTATTAAATATTTTCAGAAGCCATTTTCAATTTTGAATTCAAAAAATAAATAAACATTATTTTTTATCACAACAATGATAAGTATAATATTTATTTAAATTTCAAAACTATTTTAAATTTTAAATTTAAAAAATAAATCAATCTAGAACTTATTATCAACTAACATGGAACTCAGTATGTGTTAAAAAAATAGAATATAATTTATTCTCAAAGAAAAATAACCAACACTATGTGCTATAATTTTTTTTTTTATTATAGGGCCGGATTGATATTGTAATTAATATTTTTTAAAACAAAAATGGAGAAAAACAATAACTGAATAAATAGAAAAAATATATAAATAAGTTGGAGTATTTCGGTGGAACTTAAATTGCTACATAACATCTTACTAGTATATTTGTTCGCACTCTGCTGCGGATTGAGCTATTTTTTTCTACACTTAAGAAAATATTGAGTATAAAGATTTTTTTAACAGTATCATTAAATCCAATCAAGCAGTTCGATCTTGAAATCTATCAGTCTGGCTTCTTGTCTAGCTCGAGTTTCGAATTTAACCATGTAGGAGCTGATTTGAAATGAATTAGTTAATTTAATGGATCAAAAAATAACTTGAATAATCGGTAAAAATATAACATAGCTTTCAAACAAAACTTTAAAATGATAATTTTTTTTTATATTGAGACGATGCCAGATTGTATCAACTTTGGTCACTCTACAACTTGGGCCACGAACTTCAATAGATTTAATAACTTTGTTATTTTTGTAAATTGTTTTTATTTAATTTTATGATAACATTATATGCTTTCAAAATCGAGCATCAACCCTAAGAAATACACTTGTTTAAAATTGTAATAACCCTATAAAAAATAGAAAAAAATAAACAATGAATTCCATTTCTCAACCAATCCAATATTGAATAAAAATAAAAAAATAATTAGAAAAATTAAAGGACCATAAACTAAAAAAAAACATATCAGATTTGATGGTTAAACTCACTAAACCCGTGGATTGGGTAACCCGGGTCAATACATCAAACCCACAAACCGAATAATGGATATCATTGAGATTAATAACTTGTTTTTTTTACTATTGTTTATTTAACTGTATGATAATAAAAATAGTTGATTGCAAAATCGAACGTCAAACCAATACTGAGATTTTTTTCTAAACTATGATAACCTCATATAAAACAAAATGAAACAAATTATCAAACTCAATTCTCAATCAATCTAATATTAAACAATAAAATTAAAAAAAAAATTATAAAAAAAAATAAAGTTAAACTCACCATACATGTCAACGGGCCCATGAACTTTCTAAAATTTCACAACATGTTTTTTTAAAAGTATTTTTTTAATTATATGATAAAAAAAATCACATAATCGAGTTCAATTAAAAAAAAAGTTTCTCACTAAACCCGCAATTAGGAGCAACCAGGATTATCTCATCAAACTTGCAAATCAAGTTATTAACTCCATAAATTTCAATAACTTAGTTTTTTTTTGAAATTATATTTTATTTAATTATATTATATTAAAAATAAACCACACCGTGATGCTAAGATATTTTTATAATACCAATCCGATGTCAAAATATTTTTTTAATACTGCAATAATCATATAAAAACAAATTAAAATAAATTATTTACTCTAAATCCCCATAAATATATTATATAAAAACTAAATTAAAAAATTAATAACTAAAAAGAAAAAAAGTCAAAATGAAAAAAAAAAACACACTATTAACAATAAACTAAAACTGCTCAGTGTTTCACTATGCAAGTCCACAGTGAAACGCTGAGCAGTCTTTTTTCTTTCTTTCTTTTTGTTTTTATTTTTTTATTTTTTTCTTTTTTCTTTGTGTTTTTTTCTTTTAATGATTTTTTTGTTTAATTTAGTTTGTTAATGTTAATTTTTTTATTTAGTTATCAGATTTTCATGACACGGATCCCGGGTTTGACGGGTTAACCTGGTTTAACGAGTTAACTTAATTTTTTTTTTGATTTTTTTCTTTTTAATTAATAACATATACTAAAACTGTTCAGTGTTTCACTGTGCAGTCCACCGTGAAACACTAAGCTGTTTTTTTTTTTGTTTTTAATTTTTTTTGTTTTTTTGTTTTGCTTTTTATGCCTTTATGGGTTTTGTTTTTGCTTTTTTTCTTTGTGTTTTTTTTAATGAATTTTTTTGTTTAATTTAGTTTGTTAATATTATTTTTTTTTAGTTATCAAACTTTCATGACACAGATCCCGGGATTGATGGGTTAACCTGGTTTGACGAGTTAACCCGGATTTTTTTTTGCTTTTTTTCTTTTTAATTGATTTTTTTCGTTTAGTTTAGTTTTTTAATGTTAAATTTCTTTCTATTTAATTATCAGACTTTCATAACACGTATCCTGGGCTTGACGGGTTAACCTGTCAATTTGTTTTTATATTTAGTTATAAAACTTTCATGACGCGAATCCTAGATTTGACGGGTTAACCTGGTTTGAAGAGTTAACCCAGTTAATTCAAATTCTTTTCTTTTTCTTCATTAGTTTTTTTCTTCCTGTTGGTTTTCTTTTTTTTGTTTTTTGAATTAATCTATTTAATTATCATATTTTTATGACACGACCTTGAAGCCAGACTCACATTCAAGGCTCTTGGGTCTAGTGTTGCAGCCAGACTCACTTAAACTTGAGTCATGTAAGTTTAATATTGTTATTAATATTATAAATATTACTCTTGGGTCAAGCGTTGCAACTAAATTAAAGGTTTTTGGGCATATCTTTAAAAAAAAAACCTAACACTCTTAAATCTTAGCATTTTTTGATATGTTTTATGCAAGAAAAAAATTTAACCCGCGGCGCTTGCCTTTGTTTTTTTTTTTTCTCTTTTCCCCTTTAAGCTTTTTACCGTGGATTGCACAGTATGGTACATAGTGAAAAAGCTGATGCATTTAGTTTTTTTTGTCTTTTTAATTATTTTTTAAATTTAGTTTCTTAATATTCATTTTTTTTAATTTAATTATCAGACTTTCATGACATGGATCCCAGGTTTGACGGGTTAACCCAATTTATTTAGATCTTTTTCTTTTTCTTGATTAGTTTTTTTTCTTCCTGCCCGATTGATTTAGATTTTTTTTCTTTTTCTTCATTAGTTTTGTTCTTTTGATTTCATCTTTTAATATTACATGCAGTCCACAGTGAAAAGGCTGAAGCCTTTAGCTTTTGTTTTTGTTTTTTACTTTTTTCATGCCTTTCACTGTGGACTACACAATGCAGTCCACGGTGAAAAGGCTGATGTCTTTTTTTTTAATTAATTTTTTTATTTAGTTTGTTGATATTAAATTTTTTTCTATTTAGTTATCAGACTTTCATGACACGGATCTCAGGTTTAACGGGTTAACCTAGTTAATTTAGATTTTTTTTCTTTTTCTTAATTAGTTTTTTTCTTCATATAAGTTTTTTTTTTCTTTTATTGTTTTTTTATTTAATTTAGTTCATCAATATTAAAAATTTTTCTATTTAGTTATCGACTGATGCTTTTAGTTTTTTTTCTTTTTTTTAGCTGTTTTTATGTCTTTAACTGTAGACTGCATACTGAGTCCACGGTGAAAAGACTGATGCCTTTTTGTTTGTTTTTTTTCCTTTTTAATTAATTTTTTTTGTTTAATTTAGTTATCAAACTTTCATGACACGGATCTCGGGTTTGATGAGTTAGCCCAATTAATTTTGTGTTAACCTGTCAATTTTTTTTCTATTTAGTTATCAAACTCTCACGACACGAATTCAAGGTTTGACAGGTCAGCCTGGTTTGAAGGGTTAACCCAATTAATTCAGATTTTTTTTTCTTTCTTTTGGTTTTTTTCTTTTTAATTAATCTATTTAATTAACACACTTTTATGACACGACCTTACAGCCAGACCCACTTAAACTTGAATCATGTAAGTTTAATGTTATTATTAATATTATAAATATTACTCTTAGGTCAGGCATTGCAACTACACCTAAGACTTTTGAGTATAACTTTACAAAAACTTAATAAGATTTTAATTTTTTTAATATTTTTTATACAAAAACTGTTAATCCACGGTATCTTACGGGTGATTTAACTAGTAGATTACTATATTCAATGCCAATGAGTACGGGGAAATAGCCCTAATAATGATATAAGTATAAACTGTCCATTTATTCATGGGTGTGGTCTGGCGCAATCAAACTCTGCCGAGGCAACACTACCCTTGGCAGGCTAACAGACTTTATTACGTTGTTCCTTTGACCGTGAATCTTATATTATTATTATTTTTTTAAATTCAAAATGGTTTTTAAATGGAAAATAAATTTTTTTACGGTGAGCAGAAAGTATTTTTATCCTATTATTTTTTTCTCCTAATTATATCTATTTCTTTTTAAATACTATTATTTCTCGCTGTGATACTTTGAAAAAAGTCGCCAGCAAGTAGCAACTATCCACTCATAAATAATGAAACGCCATCGTACAGAAACCTAACCGTGTTGCAGTTGAAGAGCGATTCTTTTCCTCACAAAACAGCTAGCAAATGCAAAAGTGCAAACTTGACAGAACAGAAACGCAAAGTAAAGCGTGTACAAAACCAGTGGCATATAAAGTAATAACAACAGCAACAGAAACCCATTCCTGTAAATAGAAAAATAAAAATAAAAATTCGAGTCCTATATATATATATAGATTAGATCATATGACTAGCCAAGGCAGCCACTACATCTAAAAAGAGAAGAAAAGAAGCAAGAATCTCGCTGTCATTGTGCTGTCCTGCTCTCCTCAGTTTCTTTCTTCTTCACACAGTTTGCCTTCTTTCCCTTCTGCCTCCAAAAGCCTCTCTTCTCCGCTCAGCTTGCAGCACTAAAACAGCCTCTCTCTCTCTCTCTCACCATCTCACTCTCTTTTGTGCTACTATATTATACATTTTACTAGTTAATTGATTATTTAGAAGATCTCATGGAGGATCGTAAAGATCAGGTACTCTCCTTCTCCTTTTTGTTTTGTTTACGGACGTAAAGAATCCAGGAGGAGCAGAGCAAGTCAGATTTCCTTCTCCTTTTTCTTTTCTTTTCACCAGCTTCATCGCTGGCTAAGTTTTCTTCTGCTTAATTCTATGTAAATGAGATCTAATCATTTAGTTTTCAATAATTAGACGGTTTCTTGCATGGTTTAGCAACTGAGTTTTACCTCTTACCTTTTCTTTTTACCCTCTTCATGTTCGTGCTTGTGTCGTTTTTGGTCTCAAAAGTTATTACTTGAGTGCTTATTTCGTTACCTCCATGAAACATTCAAACGAAGTAATCATTCGCTTTTTTCAAAGCCAAGAACGAGGAAACAGTCAAAGATCATACTTGATTATTTTTTATATACCTTTTTATTTTTTCAACAGTTGCCCCTGTCAATTTTTTCTCACTGTTTATTTCTTCGCCATATTTTTTTATTTTTTATTTTTGGATGATAGACGTGTTGAATTGAAATTGCCAACCATGACTTGAATGTTAGTGTTAATATTTGACCCTTGATATTATTTTAAATTACGTGTTTCAACTTTCGACGGCATTTTCAATTTTCTTCTTGTTTTTAACGGTGGGAGTATCTCAGGATATCGAAGTTAAGTTATGTGGTTGAGTCTCAGGTAGGCGGTCCACACCCAAACTAGTAGTATATACACGTGAAAATGGTATCGTAAAATAAATGGAAACCAACTTACCATATCTCTATTAATAATTTAGAGTTTATAATAAATTAATATTTCTTGGAATCAATACGTTGAGATAATTAATGGATTGTTTATTTATATATATAATGCATTGAATCAAACCACGGGCTTCATTTTATTAGGAGGAATAATTTTCAAAACACAAGAACATACGAGTTACTTATCTTATTTAGAGTGAAGATTGATTTTCATAAGATAAAAATATGATTTTTCTGCATTTGGATGAAGAAATAGATGGAGTAATATATTAGAGAGATGATTTATTTAAGGATTAAATTGATATAATTAAAGATAAATAAAAAATTTAAGAATAAATTGATTTATTTCACCGTTTTTTTTCTTGGAATGTTAATAATGTTGCTGTTAATGATTCTTTTGATATGTAAACGAACATGAATAATTTCATTTTTTTTTTGGAATGTTAAAAAGGTTGTCGTTAATGATTCTTTTGATATATAATCAAATATTAATTAGTTACATTATATATTTTTTTCGTGAAGAAAAATGCTCCATGGCTATCAGTGCCACAGTTTGGGGACTGGGACCAGAAGGGTGAATTGCCAGACTACTCCGTAGATTTCTCAAAAATAAGGGAAATGAGGAAACAGAACAAGAGGGATGCCTCAAGAGCCAGTCTTGGCAAGGAAGAAGAGCTAATCAACCCAACAGCAACTACTGCTAAAACCGCTCAAACTCATGATCACCGCCACCATTACCATCAGGACCACCACGACTCTCCAACAGTAAGATTCTCTCAATAGCTTTATTTGGAAAGCATTATTAAACATAATGTGCCAAGTACTGCTACATCTATGCTAGTAGTAGCTCGTAATTATGAATTAGAGAGAGTAACATAATAAATAATTTATTATTGGTTGTGCTATTAAACTTGTGGCCTAGTGGCCTCCTTGTGGCGGTGGGAAATTGTTTGGAATTGTTGGTTGTGCTATTAAACTTGGTGGGTCACTGTTGCGACTCAGCAGGTACCGACAAGTAATCCATTAATAAAAAGCTCAGTCCACTTTGTCGTGGCATCATCGTCCCCTTGACCCATCTAACAAAAAAAGAAGAAGAAGATGAAGATGTAGAGTGAGATGGGGAAAGAACTTTGGTCGGTTGGTAGTCGTACGTGGGACGGCAGACCAGGTTGATTAACCGGATATGATGTATTAAATTCATATGATAAGAATGTAGTGCTTTAAAAGTAATCTTCTTTTGTGGTTTTGAAATCTATAGCTGAATATACCGAGTATTTTTCTCAAATCTATATTATTTCAAATTGAACAGGTATGTTTCTCTAGGTTTACATTTTCTTTCATAAAAATTACATGCATGCTTGTATTGCCATGCTTTTATGTTGAAGAGATGTCAATGTTATGTGTGTTGCAGACATGCCAGATTTTATTTCAAACTTGTGCTAAAAGGCGATAAGATTTGTAATCATGACAAGAATGCCTGCCACATTGATTTGTTAATTTGATAGGCGCATGGCATTCATTTACGCCATAGAAATGGAATGTTTCAGTACTGTTTCCATCACCTTCTTAGACTCTGGTTGCTGTAAGTCCCTTTTGCCAGATGATCGCTTCTGACTGTTAAAAACAATCAGGAACATGGTACATACATTGCATGGTGCTGGTTTTATCTCTTGCAACATGGCAAATGCTTTATCAAGCAAGTGTTCAGTTAATATGGAAATATAAATGCTTCTTGAAATGGTTTAAAACTCCAACCAATGGAATTGATTCTTTGAGCTCCTGCTATTTCCTTTATGTAGAAACCGTACTCTGATTGATTTTAATGATACAGATTCTGATTTATTCACTACTGGTTTTCCTTGCAGACAAGGAGGAGCATTTTTAGCTATTTCAACTGCTGTGTGAAAGCCTGAGGTTGGAGGACGAATTTATTGTTCCACGCCACGCGTAATGATAATGCATCTGGGAGAACATTTTGTGTTTAGCCTTTCTTATGGTTTTAGTTTTCCAACTGGAATCGTTTTCGTTCTTCATCAACGTTATTTCCAGATCGAAACCATGATGTTTAGTGAATTGGTTGACGTTTCTCTGCGCCCTCGCTCTTTAATTAATGCTTGATTATCAGATCAGCCTGAAAAATGCATCTGTTTTGCAAAAAAGTGGGAAAATTTCTTAAGCTGAATGAAGTCGTGATCCAATCCTTGTCATGTTCATTGAAACATGGGAGGATACCAACCCAGGTGATCTTTGGACATGGTAGGAATTTTTAAGTGCTATGACGTGGTTTGTTTGATAGACCTCATGGGCCCTGATTCCACGGTGGAACTATCTTCCCTGTCATGAAAAAACACATTCGGAGTGACGGATAACAGATGTTGACAGAAGCTAAGGATAATGAGCTTTTTTTACAGGTTAAAATTCTAAAAGACAAAATATATTACGAGATTTTTAAAATATTTATCTTTTATTTATTTTTAGTTTTACTTGCTATTACAGTTCTTTATATAAAAATAACTAGAAAATTCTATTATACTGAATAAAAAAATAAACTATGAAAAATATTTTTTTCAAATGAAGAAATAAAATAAAAAAGCATAATAATACAAGATAAAAAAATAATAAAACCAAAAAAAATATTATTTTTTCAAAAAAAACTCAACATCAGTCTCTCAAGCAAATCTTAGTTAGAAACTATTATCTATCAGGAACATCATTTTATATGTTGGTCATTTCATTGTAGGTTCCTAACATTTTTATTTTATGTGGGTGTTCTTATCATTGTTTCTATAACAACACATTTTATTTTATGTGGGTGTTCTTATCATTGTTTCTATAAGAACACATTTGTAGGTAGCTCATTTTAGATTTCTAAGACAACATTTTTTGTGTGAGACATCTCGTCGAGGATCCAACCACTAAGATTTTTAATAACAACAACCGACGCAAACAAAAATAACACATTAGTTCCTGAATGTCTTTTTTCCTTAAAGGAACCTGTTTATCCTCTTTTACACAAGTAGAACTTGTTTTGTGATATCTTCCAATTATGATTATTTAAACTTGTTTTGTGATATCTTCCAATTATGATTATTTAATAGTATATAATAACTAATCGCCACGAATCATTAAGCTCTGATACACATCAACTACAACTTCCAACCAAAATCACATGAATTGTTGGGCTATATACATGTTATTTATGATCTCTAACCAAAACACTAGTTTTTTGTTGAGCTTTAATACCAACTAACGTAGACAAACGTGTAGATAATAAGTTTTTTACAAGTTAAAACCCTCGATTACCAAGAATGTCATAACTATGAGGAGAATTTTAGAATACTTAATTTTTATTCATCTTTGTCTCATCTGTCAAAATATTATTACAACCCTTTATATAGAAAAAAATCTGGAAAACCCTAGTAATATTTAATAGAAAAAACAAACTAGAAAAACTATTTTTTTCAAATAGTAAAAACAAAGAAAAAACTAGAAAAGTATTGTAATACACTATAAGAAAATACAATTAACAATAAAATATATATATATATATATATATATATATATTTAAAGGCTGTTGTATCAATAACGGGGTTTGTTACAAGTCAAAACCCGCAGATATTAAGAGAACCATAATTATAGGAAAATTCTCAAAATATTTAACTTTATTCATCTATGTCTCACTTGTCAAAAAACTATTATAACTCTTTATATAGAAAAATCTAGAAAAATACTAGTGATATCAGATAGGAAAATTATTTCTTTTAAATAGGAAAAAAACTATAAAAGCATAATAATACACAATAAGAAAATAAAAATAGAAATAATAAAACTAACCATGAATTATTTTTTTTAAAAGCTCTTGCATCAGTCTTTATGAGTTAGAAAGAACTCGTCCTCGATTTTAAACCATAGTTAGAAGCCTTCCTCTGTTATAGACATCCTTTTATATATGAGTTATTTCATCATAAATCTCTAATACTTTGTTGTGATTCACTCCATCATAGGTTCTTAATACAACAATTTTATGTGAGACACGCCATTATGGATTCCTAACACATCATCTTTGCGTTAGCCACCTCATCGTGGGTCTCACACACCATGATTTTCAAAAACATCAATTGATGCAAAAAGAAACAATATACTAGTTCTTAGATGTTTTTTTTTAATGAGAGAATCTTCTCATTCCTTTCTAAACAAGCATGTCCTATTTAGTAACATCTTTTACCTACGATTATTCAACAACATATAATAATTAAGTACAAAAAATCATTGACATATACAACAATGAAGGTTAATAGGATTTGTTACTATTCAAAACTACATATGTTATTTTTGTGCTTAGCCTTTTCAATTTTATCCTTAAATTCAAATTTATCATATGTTATTTTTCCTAGTTTGCTCCTTATTTTTTTTATTTGATTTTTTTTTGTTCAATTGATTTTTATTTTCAATATCACCCTTCAATCAAAAAGTATTAGTTATCTTTTAATTTATTTTTTATTTCAATTTTGACCTTTATTCTTTTAACTGCTAGTTCTTTTATCATTTTTATAATTTTTTTTTTCAATTTTATCCTTCAAGATTTGATTTGTTGAAAATTGGATTTTATGATTTTTCTGAATAGTATTTGGTTTAATGACGCAGGTCACATGTTTTAAAAGTTAAAACAGGTTTACATCTTTTTTTTTCTTGTTTTCAGATATTTTATTTTTTGATGTCATCATTCGATAATTATTTGTTTTAAATGAGCTTTGTGATTTTCTTCACTTTTATTTATATCGGGTTATCTTGATCTCATAATTAATAACATAGATTTGATGAATTAACCCATGTTGGCTTGAGCCTTTTTATAGGGTTGCTTTTTTTTTTTTAAAAAAGAAATTTTCTTTTTTCAAATTTCCCTTCAAAATTTGGTTCTTTTTAAAATTAATCTTCATTGCTTTTTTAATTTTGGTTTTTTTTTTGCTGTTCCATTATCATAATCGAGGTCGTAGGGTTTGGTCATCTTACTTAGTTTTCATTTATTTTTTTATATCTTTTTTGGTAATTGATTTTTTTTTGTTTCTTCATTCTATTTTTGATTATCTTTATTACTCGGGTTATAGGTTTATCATGCTAACTTGAGTTAACTGGGGTCGGTTTGTTTTTGTCTTTTTTTACTCAATTTTATTCTTTAGTATTTAGATGGCTGAGAATTGAGCTACGTCTTTTTTTTTTCATTTTGAAAAATTTTTTTTCTAGGTTATTGTAATTTTTTTTATTCAATCCATTTGATGTCATTATTTATTTTTATTATTATTTAATTAAAATAAAACTAATTTATTTGACCCTGTTCTCGATCGAAATCACGGATATTTCTTCCTTCTTTAGAATGCACTTATGCTCTGAACATCTTTTTTCTATTACTAAAATAAATAAATGAAGATCTAGTATATAAACTATACCAAGTTGCTGGGTGAATAACTTTATTCCAAACTCACATTTTCTTTTCAATTTCTATGTCTGTTATCATTTTAATTTCGGCCTGCCCGGGCTTTAATTCCGCCCCTGCAAGGCAGAGAGCCCAAAAATGAAAGAAACCGAGCCGAGAAAAGTAGCTCCCAAACATAGTCCACAAAGCATCCAGCCATAAAAAAAAGACTGCAAAACCTCTCACCATGAGCAGCCACCCAAACCAATCCAAGAAGCCACCACCTCCAAGCCCAAATAACAAACAACCCAACCACAAAGAAGGCTCAAGTCAACCCCAGCCCACCACCAAAGCAGCTAAGCCACCCAAAACACCAAATACCAGACAGGGAAAAAAAACAAAAACCCAGCCACAAAGAAGGCTCAGGCCAGCCCTAGCCCACCACTGAAGGCAGCCAAGATAACCCAACAAATCGAACTAATGCGAATTTTATAGATATAAATTAAAAGAATTTCATGAATGCCTTGTCTCCTATTAAAATGATTCGTGAACTAAAACTAAGAGGTAATTGGAGCTTTTACTCTTTAAACACGAAAGAGAGAGTGATGATGATCAAAGAAGAGATGGGAAGATGTCTAAACAAGAATAAATGTAATTGATTCCACGAAGCAAATATACTTCCCATTACAAAATGGGGGCGTGGTAGCTAATTGGTAGGTAAATGGCTTATCATTTTGGTTGTGATGCAGTCGTTGCATGTTATTATATATATTTTTTTATTAATATGAATGTTTAAATTAATTTACGCGCATATCTTAACTAATTTATTAACACTCCACACCTTCATTTTATATATACACACTAAAGTTAAGATTAAGTTAAATAAATATTCATATTTTGTTGAGAAAAATAAAACAAATTATATGAACTCGTGAGCATTTTACCTCGGTATTAAAAGAAAAATGATACGAAAATAGAATATTAACAAGGGATTAAATATTACCCACCCTAATAATTTTCTTATACCTCACAAATTGAATTAAGCAATGCTTACAATTATAATTTGAAAAAATAAATTTAAAAAAGCTAAATTTTTTTTTCTTTCTAAACTGTAAATGCTGAGATGTGTTACGTAGGTGCGCGGGCGAGCAGACAAAGGAGTGGGGCCCGGGGGGTAGGTACAGCAGTTGTATTGGACGCTGCTCCTCTTCTAACCTTCTCGCACAGAAAGCTTGCCAACTCGTCCTTCAGCGTGACATGACAGGCTGCCACGCAGCAAGGCTTCTAGTTAGGAAGTACAAGGCACTTGCGGTTCACTGCCTGTGATACATCCTGGACAAATCTCAAATTAGCTCCCGAACTATATAGGTCAACATCTACAAAGAATATTTTTACTTCCTCATTTTATTTGCTAGAAAATAATTTTTTTAAAAAAATAAATTATTTTATAATATTTAATAGTGTTTGAAAAATAATTTCCAGTATTTAATTATGTTATAAAAAAAACTAAAAAATAATTTATTAATATTTTATTTTTTAAATTTATTAAAATAATGCGGAATAAATCTTACAAATTAAAAAGTTGAATGAGAATAAAATTGAAAAAAAATATAATTTTATAAATTATCTCAAATAAAATAAATAATAGAGATCAAATCTAAAAAATAAAAAAATAAAAGATAAAGAAATTAAAATAATAATAATTAACATTTCATAAATTATTTCAAATAAAATAAGTAAAAATCAAAACAATGAGGACCAAATTTGATACATAAAAAATCTCAATAAAAAAAATAATAAAGGAAAAGCAAAAAACAATGATTAAAATGAAAACCAAAGTTAATATAAAAATTAAATTTTAAGAGATGAAATTGAAAAATAAATATTCAAAACAAAATATATATAGCAATCAAAAGTTTGAGGACCAAATTTTATATAATCAGTAAATAATATGACATTTCTAAATTTTTCACAACTTCCAAAAAATATTTTCCGCTCAAATTTTCCAAAAAAACACTTTCCTAGAAACCAAGCCAAATTTATCTTTGAATGAAAAGTGTTTTCTGTTAACCAACTTTTCTAATGACAAATAAACACAAGAAAATTTGAAAAGTGAATTCCCAAAAAGTAAATTTTAGGAAACAAACATAGCCTTAGGCCTGATTGGAAGGGTTGTTGTGGTTGTGGTTGTTTTTTAAAGTGTTTTTTATGTTAAAATGTATCAAAATATTATTTTTAAAATCAATGTATTAAAACAATTCAAAATATAAAAATAAATAATTTTTAATAAAAATTAAATTAAATATTTTAGAAACGCGAGTCAGTCTGCTCCCTCAATCGTTTCTGGAGCCTGCTAAACGACGTTTTTTCTCAATGAAAAAAAAAACGTACAATTTCAACTAAATCCATTGAGAAGATTTTATTGCGAGCTTTGTAAAACTTTAAGGAGCTACATTGAGACAAAGCTATTCGAGGTTTACAAAACCCGGGACTGTCACGGACAAATATTATTGATTTAGACATTTGTTATGTACATCGCACGATCACGTCTACTATTCAAAACCATCGTACCGCCTCCCAGGTAATGCTAGGTTTACTGATTTATTAGAATGTCGATCGATTTATTCTAATCACTTCCTTTTCTATGTTATAAATTGGGTAATTAGGATACAAATTTTTTTTTAAAAAATCAACATGGGAATAAGAAATTTTGACAAAATAACGCCGTTTAATCATGTTGTGCAGTATGCTTTTGAAGAGTGACACGGTTAAAACATGTTATTTCTTGCCTAATCGATTGACTGATTCATAATATTCAGTAAAATTGATTCATTGATTACAGAAAAAAAAATTTTAATTGTCAAAACTAGGAGGCTTCCGCAAAATTTTTTATATTTAAAAATTTAATGGTTCACATATCGACACAGATGCGTCTATGAATAAAAAAATCTTTAGAAACTTTTATAAAAATTTAAGCGTGATCCAACTTTCAAATCAAAAATCTTTATATTTTTTGAGCTATTATTCTGGTATGACTAGATCTTCTCTTGGATTTAGATATGTCCTACTAATCCATGAACATATATGTTATGCCATCCACGTAATATATTTTAAGCAGATCATCCTAAACCTTCCAAGTCGAGCTTCCCACGCAAATCATTGGTTAGTCAAAACCACGTGAAAATTGACTATTTAGTTATGACAGACCTATACATGACTAATAAGAATCATTCATTGCTATAACTTTTTGAAATTTTAATTGAAGTTTTTATTTTTAATTTATAAGTTGGATAAAGATAATTTTAACTCATAAAATATATTTAAGATAAAAACTTCATAAAATTATAGTTTTTGTGTGAAACTGTCGACCGATTAATACAACTAGATTCAATCAGTTAGGACAAAAGATTGGAGTTTGATAATATCACTTTTCAGAAACATAAATATTTATTAAATGTAATTATTTCATTAATTTTTTTTAAATAGTATTGTTATGCCAAATTTTTATGTTTATTGTGGTAATTTAAAAAGAAATCTCAAAACAAATGACTTGGTCAGTGACTACGAAACCATGCAAAAAAATAATATTATTATTTTACAATCTGTGGGAGGAAATTATTTATTTTCTTTTTGTCAGAGTCGGGGATGATGACTTGCTGGGTCATAACTACCCATTGGATGTAGCCTCGAAGTTTGAACTTGGATTAACCAGATGATAAAAAAATATATATGAGAGAGAGAGTAAAGACGTTCAAACGGGCCAGTAACATAAGGTCAAATGACTCGCGTCATATATCACTTGAACCCATAGTTAATTAGCGCGTGTTTGGTAGTGTGGTTGTGAATACTTTTTAAATAATTTTTAATATTAAAATATATATAAATAATTTTTTTTAAAAAAAAATATTTTTAATATCAGCACATCAAAACGATTCAAAACATACAAACCATATTAAATTTTAGCAAAAAAAATTCAAATTTTTTGGGAACGTTGCCGCAGCCGCGTTCCCAAACGTGCTCTAAACTTGGCGTCGAGTTCATCCGGTTAAGGAATCAGATTTTGGATTTTATGGGTCAATTCGGGTCAACTTAGAATAACCCAGAAAAATTTTAAAAATCAAAATTTTAATATTTCATATGAAAAAATCTATGTAAATATAGATTATACATATTATGAAGTTTAAAATAATATTTTAAAAAGTTTTTTATCCCACATTAAAAAAACATAATTTTTTTCTTGGAAACATAGAGTATATATACTAATAGGTTTCAAATTCCACATTGAAAAAACATAACTTTTTTCATGGGAACATAGAGTATATATATAAAAGGGCTTCAAATCCCACATTGAAAAGAGATCATGCTATCCTTTTAAGTTGAAATATTTAAACCAAAAGGTTTTTTATCCCACATTAAAAAAACACAACTTTTTTCATGGAAACATAGAGTATATATATGAAAGGGCTTCAAATCTCACATTAAAAAGATATCATGTTATCCTTTTAAGTTGAAGTATTTAAACCAGAAGGTTTTTTATCCTACGTTGAAAAAACATGATTTTTTTCTTGGAAACATATAATATATACACTAATGGGTTTTAAATCCAACATTGAAAAAACATAACTTTTTTCATGAGAACATAGTGTGTGTATATATGAAAGGGCTTCAAATCCTACATTGAAAAGATACTATGTTATCTTTTTAAGTTGAAGTATTTAAACCAAATAGTTTTTTTATTTCACATTGAAAAAACATGATTTTTTTTTGGAACATAGAGTATATATACTAATGGGTTTCAAATCCCACATTTGAAAAGAAAACCGGGTTTTGTCCGGGTTGACCTGTCGAGTCACCCGGGTTTGGCCGAGCTGCTGCCACAGCCGATCTTTTATTAAACCCGGACCGGTCCAGCCATCGAGTCTACCGGGTCCCGGGTTGACCCGCTGGGCCGGGCCGAGTTTAACAACAGTGCTTGAAACGTCTTCAAAATAGAGAAAAAAAAAACCTCACCTACCTGACCCATGTAGTTGTCAGGATAATTTTTTTTTAATATAAAAAATTAACTTACAATGTATTTTCTTAACATAAGAAATTCTAACAATTAAATTAAAAAGCTAATACATATAATTAATTAATTAATAATTATTTATACTACGCAAATTAATTCGAGTCATTATTCATTAAATTATGATTAAATTACCGTTATTTTTTTTATTTTAAATTAATTTTTTAATATTTTCATATTATTTTGATATTTGTTTTTTTGGTGCTAACTCATGTATTTTCATACCCTTTTTAAATGGTGAGATTAGTCTTGTTCATAATTCGTGGCTATCCTCTTCTATCAAGTGCGTTTCCTGAAAATCAAACTTGTGTTTTTATCCTTACAGGGATATAACAATGTCTTAATCACTACATCAAAATTTTATTATTTCATGTTGATATATATGTTAATATGAAAAATAATTTTTAAAAATTATAAAAAATATTATTTAAAAATATTTTTAAATAAAAAAATACTTTAATAATAATTATTATCAACCATTCAGTCTCTTGATACCCTACCTACCTCGTTAAAAGAGCAAGTTGAAAATTGGCCTGCTCATTAGCCACCCGTCACGCAATTTCATACTCACCAACCCAAAAACTGACGAGCCCAATTGGTTGGTGACAAAAGATGTTGGTGTCCGTGTCACCGTGCCACTCAAGCTTGTACCTAACATATATTCGGTATTTTTCCCTTCCAATACAGGAAACGACTTAGTTTTGAGCATCCCCAAACCAATAACCTAATCTCATCTCCTCAATTCCAGTCAACTCAACAGTGAGAGCAAAAAATACCCTTTCTTCCAGCCGGTCCATCTAATTTCAGTCCGCCACGCACAACTTTAAGTGCATGCATCCACCTTTACGATTTAAGGCAATGTTTGGGATTTCAGCTTGAAAGAAATTGAATTTTTTATTTTTTAATATTTTAATATGCTGGTATTAAAAATAAATTTTAAAAAATAAAAAATATTATTTTAATTTATTTTTATATAAAAAACATTTTAAAAAGATAATCATTATCAATTTATCATCTAAAAAAAGCTAACTTACATGTTCAACTTCTAACTATGTTATATTTATATTATGTAATATATTTATTATATTACATTTGGTTTTAGTCCATGAGAATAACCCAACAATTGTTGTTGTATTATGAAATAACAAGATGAGGGAAGGCAACCCTTATCTCTGATCGCTTGAAATAGGAGTTAATTACTTGAATTAAAAGGATGGTTGAGATTGTAGTAGAAATTGTTTTTTTAATTATTTTTTATTTAAAAATTATTTTTATATTAATATATTAAAATGATATAAAAATATTAAAAAAATAAAATTTTTAAAAATAAATTTCAAATTTTAACAAAAAAAAAAAATAGAAGGTGTTTGACAGTGTAGTAATGATTGGTTTTCAAATAACTTTTTGTGTCAAAATGTTAAATGCATGTTAATGATTTTTTTTATTTTTTAAAAATTATTTTTTATATCAATATATCAAAATGATTTAAAATGTATAAATCATATTAAATTTTAATAAAAATAAAAAAAATTAAATTTTTTAAAAACATAATTTACACCGCATTTTCAAACATGTTCTACACTTACTTCCAAACACCCCCTTGCATCATGACTGACGTGTCCACCTTCTAACTTCCTTGTATATTCATTCTGTCCTCCCCTCTGCTCTGGTCTCCTGATATTAGCTGGTGACTTCAATTCTCTGCTTCTTTATTTTTAATTTTTTTTTGCCTCCAGCTCCTCATTGAATTTTAAAATATCTTACTAATTTTTCACATTTTTTTTAGTAATCAAATACATAACAGATAGTTTCTTTGAAGTTTTTGATTGATAAATCAGCCAACATGGAGGCAAATTTTGCACAAAGAATGCAAATTTCGACAACATGGATTGAAACAGGCAATCTTGCAAGAAAACCAGCTGGTTTTCTGCGGTTTTCGGGGAGATTAAAGGAACAGAAGAGACTCCAAGTGTTTGTTTCTGCTCAGTTTCGACCTGTAAGAGATGAAAATCGACATAGATTGGCTTCTTTTGAGGTTTCTTGCTCTTATAACAATTCTCGAGGTACAACTTCTAAGTCCTTGTCATTGCATCACTTGGATTTGTGAGATTTGTCTTCGTTGGAGATTTTTAGAAGTTATTACAACTTCTAAGGCTGTTTATTGTTAGATTTTCCTTTTCAATTCTCTTCTCTCTTTTTTTTTTTTTGGATTTACGGCACCTGGGTTTTGTTTTTGTTTTTTTTTAAGAGCCTATCTGAATGTGCAGTTGGAGCTGCTTTTTGCGTTTTTTCTATAATGTTATTGGGTTCATTTGTGATCTTTGTTATTCCTTTTAGCTGATAATGAAAATGGTTTCGAAACATTTTTGGGGTCTGTATCAGTTGATGGCTTTAATCAGTGGAACTTTTTGAAATCTGTACTTACGGTTTCTAATATCTTGATGGTGTAACAGTGCTTTGAGAATAGATTCTGGTTAAATAATGTAAAAAGATTATGAGGTTATTGTTTCGGCATAAGTTTTAACTTCCTTTCTATTTTCCTTTTGGATTTTGAAAGATCCTTTTTACTTTTGTAGTTTCGACGTTGGAATCTGAGAGTCTCCAGGATTTGCTTGACGATGAAGCTTTGATTTTGAAGGTATGAAATGCTTCTTTACTTACTTGTTTCGAATGAGATATCTGATAATATGGTGCATTTTATTTTGCTCCGTGATCTTTTGGCATCCGCTTTACTTTAAAATCTGTGAACATAGGCCTTGATGATCCAAAACCTAGCACAGATATTTTTGGGCATGCAACTTACAGACGTTAACAAAATTTGCAGAACAAGTCACAAGAGATTGAGCCCTATTTAAACGGACGCTGTATATATCTTGTTGGTCAGTTTCTTTGTCCGAGTCTTATGTATTCTGTTAGAAATTGATTTGGTTACCCTGATTGTAAACTAAATGAACGTGAAAAGTGTAGGAATGATGGGCTCTGGAAAAACAACAGTGGGAAAGATCCTCTCGCAAGCAATTCATTATTCATTCTGTGACAGGTTAGTGCATAAGATTGCTTATCATTTGGGGTTCTAGGAAAGATTTTAGTATGCCTCTCCGATCTTAGATAGAACAAGGAAGAGGAAAAAAACGGTATGCTTCATAATGCAACAGAGTTAAAATCTCTCTTTTGTTGTTTTTACTGTTCCTGAGGTACATCAAGTCATTGGTTGGGGGCTCCCCGTCTCAAGATATCTGATATTGAAATGTTATGTAGAAGTTTTGAACACTGGATGTGCTGTTACTTTGTCTACATCATTCTAACATCATGCAGGCTATCCACTTAACTAGTAAGGTTTTTTATGTTAAATAATAATTATTTTGTTCTACATTTTCATGGATTTCCAGTGACACATTGGTGGAGAAGGATGTTGGTGTGACTTCTGTAGCTGAAATATTTCAAATATATGGAGAGCATTTCTTCAGAGATAAAGAGGTGCTTTAGGAAGATTGCATTTTGAATCTCCCCGTTGCAAATTTTACTCAATACACATTGCAATGGATTTTATTTAGTTAATAGCATTGCAATATCTGTCATTCTGAAAAGAGAACTGATGATAAGTTAAATTAGTGGCTGCTCATTTAGTAGTTGTGCTTGCTGGTCTATCCAGCTGGTTCTATCTATTTGCTAAACTAAATGTGAATTCAATCTAAAAACACTTGTGCGAAGTCAAATGCTTGTATATTTATCTTTTTTGCTCGTGGCCTCAAATGTTAATGATTGTAATTTTGTGCCTTGCAGACTGAGGCACTAGAAAAGCTATCAATAGAGCACCGATATGTCGTTTCTACTGGTGGAGGTGCTGTGATACAGGATGAAAACTGGTATAATAGTGGGCATAACATATTAAATTTAAAGTCTTTACCTTCTGTTAATTTGTTTGTTTCCTTTATGCGTGTTGATTTGGAATGTCAGCACTACTCTCTGTTTTGTTCATCAGGACGTACATGAGGAAGGGGATTAGTGTCTGGTTAGATGTGCCTTTGGAAGAATTGGCACAGAGGATTGCGGCTGTAGGAACCAAGACTCGCCCCCTTTTGGATAGCGAACCAGGAGATGCATACACCAAGGTAGGTTTTTCATTCTCTGAACATGTTTCTTTCTGAAATATCACATCTTATCCTGTGTCTTGACACTTGCGCTTACTACAGGCGTTCAGGCGTCTGTCTGCTCTGTTTGAACAGAGATATAAAGCTTATGAAAATGCTAATGCAAGGGTTTCTCTGGAAAGTACGTGTGATTGAACCTATGTCAACTTACAGTTACGATGTATTTTCCTTTTGCTTTGAGATTGCTAATATTTTACACATCAGTTAATTGAAAATTCTGAAGATAAGTGCTCCCATGTGCAGATATTGCAGCCAAACTAGGATATAAAGATGTATCCAATATCACACCACCTATGATTGCGATTGAGGTTTTTCTGTCTCTCCGTGTTTTCTTCTTTATTTACTTGCGCAAGACTAGGACAATAGTTTTCTTAACTATTTATAGAACTTCAACGAAAAAGTTGTGCGTTGGTTAGGTGTTCTTTTCTTTCTTTTTTGTTACATGCCCCACATAATTATCATGCTTATCTAGTGGATTGACTAGTTGGAGTTGACCATTTTGCAGGCAATTGAACAAATTGGAAATATCCTGTAGGACATAAGTGGCATGTCTGCAATGGGATTCTATTTTATCAACCTCTAATTATGGCACTTCATGATTTTCTTCGTGGTTGGATTGCTTCTCATGCCATGTTTCTATTTCTTGAGTTGTAGAACATGGCTTGGGTGATGCATTACGCAGCAGGTTTCCGTTTATTACCAGTGTAAGAGAGGTTTTGCAAAGTTGGATTGTGCATATCGTAGGCGCCACTCGATCATATATATGCCATGTGATCAGATAAAGGTTAGAGATTAAGCATATGCTGTTGATTTTTGTTTTGTGGATTCCTACCTGGCCCATGTATCCAAGGATTTTCTTGCAAGTGAACTGATGATTATATTTCCCAGTATATATACTCCATTGCTGGACGTTTCTATAGATGCCCTAGATTCTAGTTTGAGAAAGAGGGCAACAGTTTGAGAAAGAGGCCCTTAATCCAAGCGAGTTCTATATGCGAAGTACTGGTCCCGTTAGCAGAGTGATTTCCGCGAATCTCAAAACCTGAAAAAAAAATTGAATCCAAATCTGGCGTGATTATAAAGATGAACTCTCCCCCGTTACTCTTCTGTTGTTTCCACAGCCCTCGTAGGCATATTTGATATTTTTTGTAGAGATAATGGATCACAGTGTTTTTTATTTAAAAATACATTAAAATTAATTAATTTTTTTTAATATTAGTATATAAAAACAAAAAAAAAACAAAATTTTTAGAAATATTTTTATCGTGTTTTCAAAGACACCATTCATTGCGGTCACTTCAGCCTTCAAAACTGTTGGCTCTCCTACCATCGCTGTTGCTCCCCCGCTATAGGCACCTTATCCTCTTCCATCGCCAGCTCAACCTAATATCCAGTTGAACAATGAGATAAATTAAATTAAAAAAAAAACTCTTTTTAAAATGGCAAGATCTAACAAATACCATAAAAATACCCGAGGTAATACCAAGCAGATTAATTTAACCTAATTAAAACAAAATCGTTTTAAAAAAACTAGACCTATCAAAGAGTGATAAAAAAAACACGAGACAATTCATGTTACTCCCAAAATGTTTAAAAAGTTTCATACAAAGTAGAAAAAAATACCGAATAATAAAACAAAAAAATAACATTAAAAAAAAGAAAAAAATCAAGTAAACTCGGGTGAACCTTCTAATCCTGGATTAACAACTCAAACTCGCAACTTGTTAAGCACTAGATTCAGGATCAATCAAGAAACTAAACTCTAAAAAATTTAATGTTGAATGATAAAATCGTCAAAAAAATTCAAACTAAAAACATTTGAAAGGTAAATAATAATTTGATAAATTATTTTAAATAAATAATAATTAAAAAAAATTGACTGATGAAAAAAACCACAGGGGATGAAATTGAAAATAAATTTAAATTTTATAAATTATGTGACTATGTAATTAAATCAGAAACGTATATATCATTTTACTTTTAAAGGTAAAAAATTCATTATAATGCATTTAAAAAAATATTGTTCAATATTTTGAGTTTACTGTTAAAATCTTTTTTTTTTAAATACATTAATTTTTTGTGTTCAAAAATTCTTTTACTCCGATACATGGAAGAGCACGTACCCCAACAGTCCAAGTTGAAACTATATATTGTAGTCAAGTCATGATAAAATAAAGGATGGTAGACAATAATAATAATAAAAAAAAAGAGATGGATTTTATTATTTTATCCATTCCAAAACTTAAATTAATAGTAAAAAAGTAATACAAAAACCAAATCATCCTTTGACATTATTTACTAGTGGCTGATTTCACCTTATCACGGAGGAAGGAAGAATCAGCGTCGTTGCCAGCTGTGGGTACTTGGGGCATCGATGCCTCGCCCGCCTTCATAGTACTTTCCAAGCATAGGAGTTTTCGTATTTATTTCCGGGGCAGGTTTCCCATTCTTTCTAGTCCCAGGAAGACCGCCCTAGAATATACAGACGTTCCTAGTTGACAGAGTTTGCATGGCCAGTCGTTTCTCTCCTTAAATATCTAATTTCATCAGCACCGGCTATCTGAAACAGATCCAACGGTGTAAAGCTCCTGCTGAAGATGCGGCTGGTGGGCTAAGCTTTTTGTACATGGTGCGTGTTTTGTGATGGATGATTTTAAAAATCTTTTTCAGTTGAGGATAGGGTAGAATAATATTTTTTTTGTACTTTTAATATTAATGTGTTAAAATTATTAAAAAATATAAATTAAATATTTTTTAAATAAAAAATAATTTTCTACGGTGGCAATCAAGCATTTATACTCTGTCTTCTCTCGTATTTTTTTTTTATTTAAAAAATCAACTTCGTTCTCCGTATATTTTACTGTCAAAGTAAAATTTGACAATAACCGTGGCTGTGCCGTATTGTGCCTATTGCCCTGTTTTTTTGAAAGAAAAAGGAAAAAAAACCCTCTCCTTTTGATTCATAGTTTCCTCTCCGGTAAAATTCTTTATTTTTCAATAATTGAATACATTTTATGGATATAGAACTAACAAGACATGTGTGTCAAATACATGATATCACAATTTAGCTAGTGACTAGAGGGTGCACGCGCTTTGCAGCGCGTCCAACTTATTTTTTCATAAAATATCTAGACGATGAAATTGCGTTTTCAATAAATAAAGAATGAAAATCTAATAACCCAGTTTATAATCCTGACTAATCAATTAGCTATGGAACAACCTAATTACATTCCATTAATATTTTTTTATTCTTTTAAAAACAACGATGTCATTCTTATATTTTATACAAATCTAATAACCCGGGTTAATAAAGTCAACCAACCTAACTTATAACTCAAGATTTGCTACAGGTTGATCCACGGGTTTGGCTTGAAAATTATGCAAGAGATGAGTTTTAAAACCCGTAACACAAATCATTGAAACGAAAGCACGATACATGGAAAAATAGAGAAGCATAATCTTTAAAAAATCAAATGATGAAAGATGAAATTGAAACATGAAACCAATTATACGAAAGAATCTAAAAAAACAATTAAAAGAACAAGGGAGAAAAATAAAATAAAAAATAAATTAGAGGTCGAGAACAATTCTTTAATTGGAGAGTTAAATTAAAATTAGGAAAAAAATTAACAAAAAAACAAAAAAAACTAAAAAACTAACTCGGGGGTTAACTCTTGAAACCTATGGATATAGATTTGATAATAAGATTGAGATAATGTAGTAAATGACCTGATTTAACTTGTGATCCAAGGCGACCAAGCCGAGTTCCATTGAAAATAGAGGGAGTATTGACCTGATCTGATCTGGTAAAAATATAGGATTGATTCACAACCTATATGTTATGGATAAATCTACTAAAAACTTTTAGACTTTTTTTTTAAATGATATTATTTCTATATATTTATATAAAAAAAGTTTTTTTTCTTCAATGACACGTACATTATCGTATCTAGAATTGATTTAACTCTTCCATTATCTATTTGGACGTAAAATCCACTTGGTATTGATCCTTCAATCTGTGTCCATATTGAAGCAAGTTGGAAAGAGTCCCCACCGCCACACCTTCCTTTTCATCCTCCGAAGGAGTCCAAAATAGCGAGCATAGCCATTTTTCTAATGGGAGACAACCACCACCAGTCCTTGAGGAAGGTGCATGCACAAAGAAGATGGCATGCAATAGGTTCAACGCTTCTATAGCGGCTCATAACAAGTAGTCATTAGTCAATTGGCTATACACAAACAACAAGAAAATGCCTTTTTTTTCAGTCTTAGATCAATCTACTCTGTAGTCCTTCTCACCTTCTCCTTGCGCACAATAAATTCAAGCCATCACAGTTCTCAATGCCTTCCCTCAACAGCGGGTATTTACCTCCACTTTTCTTTCCCATTTCGCTCATCGTTTATAAATCTATGGTCCATCTGTTTAAAAAAAAAGAAAAAGAAAAAAACTATGGTCCATTAAATGCCCCCTCTCTCTCAAACAATAACTCACCCTCTCCCCACCCCATCCCCATGCTCTTGCCATTGCTTGCTGCAAGCCACTATCCCCTCTCTCTCTTTAACTCCGCGTGAATCCAGCCCCGTCCTCTTATTTCCTTTTTATTACTAAATATTAAATATACATACATACATGTGGAAAGATGAAAAAATGATAAAGAAAAAAAAAAAAAAGTATGGTTTTAGTTGGTTTTAAAGTGATTTTTATTTATGAATATATTAAAATAATATATTTTTATTTTTTTAAATTTTTTTAAAAATTAATATACTAATTATTTAAAAAAATTAAAAAATATTAATTTAAAAAAATTATTTTTGAAATGTAAAAATAAATATATAAATAAAACATTATTTTATTAAAAATAAAAAAAACAAAGCACTCAGTCCCATCAAATTCTTCATCTCTATAACCCAACCACCTCTTTCCTCTATTTATACCTTCTCCACCCTCCTGCCTCACGCATCCTTCCCTGAGACTTCCCCATTGCTTCCCCGTAGGTGTCTAAGAATCTCCCTCTTGATTTCGGTCGGAAACCCGGTCTTCTTCCGTTCTTAGATTCTAGATCTCTTGTTTACAAAATGGAACTCGATTTGGTGACTAAAGACACGAGTTGGTGGGTGTACACCCTTCCAGCATTTCTAGGTTCCGAGATTCTGATAGATGGATATGTTTTGTTCTCTCTTGTGATAGCCTTTGTGACTCTAGGTATTCTTACATGGGCTTTCGCTGTTGGGGGGGTTGCATGGAAAAATGGAAGAAACCGGAAAGGTCACCGCCTCATTCCTGGACCTCGAGGCTTACCCGTCTTTGGTAGCCTTTTCACCTTGTGCCGGGGCCTGGCTCACCGCACCCTGGCTTCCATGGCTTGGAGCCGAGACAACACTCAGCTCATGGCTTTAAGCCTCGGCTCCACTCCTGTTGTTGTGGCTTCTGACCCTCATACTGCCAAAGAAATCTTGACCTCCATCCACTTTGCTGACCGGCCCATTAAACTGTCGGCTAAGAGCCTTATGTTTAGCCGGGCCATAGGCTTTGCGCCGAGTGGCACTTACTGGCGGCTTCTAAGGAGAATAGCTTCCGGTCACTTGTTTTCTCCGCGGCGCATTTTAGCCCATGAATCCCTACGACAGCTAGAATGCTCAACCATGTTGCGTGACATAACCAATGAACAAAAACTCAACGGTTTTGTTTCTATAAGAGAACACCTACAGTTTGCCTCCTTGAACAACATCATGGGAAGTGTATTTGGAAAGAGGTACGACATGGAAAACAATAGCCAAGACCTAGAAGAGCTTAGAGGCATGGTTCGAGAGGGGTTTGAGCTCTTGGGTGCATTCAATTGGTGTGACTATCTGCCATGGCTCAACTACTTTTATGACCCATTTCGTATAAATGAACGTTGCTTGAAACTCGTTCCTAGAGTTAGGCAACTCGTCAAGGGCATCATCGAAGAGCATAGAATCAGTGAGTCAAGAAAAGTTGGTGACAGTTGTGATTTTGTTGATGTCTTACTGTCTTTGGATGGTGAAGAGAAGCTCCAAGACGATGACATGGTCGCGGTCTTATGGGTACGAGTCTTTTTTTTATTCATAAACAACTATATATCATCCCATGAATTCTTTTTATAGAAACTAAACGACTCATTGAATTTGGTCTTGCAGGAAATGATTTTTAGAGGGACAGATACAACTGCTCTGTTAACCGAGTGGGTTATGGCAGAGTTGATCTTGCACCCAGAGGTCCAAGAAAAGATTCATTGTGAGCTAGACATGGCCGTGAAAGAGGGAAGCTTGGCTGCCTTGACAGATGCTGGCGTAGCAAAATTGCCTTATTTGCAGGCAGTGGTGAAAGAGACTCTCAGGGTCCACCCGCCAGGTCCGCTATTGTCCTGGGCCAGGCTGTCCACGTCAGACGTCCAGCTCGACAATGGAATGGTCATCCCTGCCAACACTACTGCCATGGTCAACATGTGGGCCATCACTCACGACCCAAACGTGTGGGAAGACCCGCTAGAGTTCAAGCCCGAGAGATTCATAGAAGCTGACGTGGATGTGAGGGGTAATGATCTGAGGCTTGCTCCCTTTGGGGCTGGACGGAGGGTTTGCCCCGGCAAGAAGTTAGGGCTAGTCACTGTGACGCTTTGGGTGGCAAAGTTAGTTCACCGTTTCAAGTGGAATCAAGATGTGGATCACCCAGTTGACCTAAGTGAGGTCCTGAAGCTGTCTTGTGAAATGAAGTATCCCCTCCACGCCGTGGCTGTGCAAAGGAAATAATCAAAAGGTCTGTAGGGTTTTTATCGGTTATAGGGTCTGTGGGCTTATGGTCTTGTTGCTTTTCCTATACTAATTTTCCTTTTCCTCTACCATATATCCTCGGTTCGGTTATGTATGGTTGGTTTGGTATTTGATAGCGCCATTGGAAGGGCTCCAATTTTGTTAAGTCTTTAGAGCTAGGAGTCTTCTCTTCCTCGTGTATCATTATGGTATTTGCTACCGCTTAATTTGGTGTTTCTTGTACTATCATTCCCAACTGTCTGAATGACTGGGGCTCCGAACGTCCGATGCTTAGATCGATACATAATTACTGGGGAGCCTCCCTAATGAGGCAAACTTATTATGGTTGCTGTGAAGAAAGTTTTATACTTGCCCTAACACGCGTGGGGGATGTTGTGTAAACAAGTTGGCTAAATTACTCCATGGATAAATCATCAAAGTTGGATTTTAAAAAATTTAAGTTAAATTTATATGGGAATGAAAGCAAATTGTTTCTGTTCTTGCTTCTCGTACAAAATTATCTCACGCCTTCGCACACAATCATATGGCAGGTGTAATAACTGTTTGAACGACATGGGCTTACCCCAGGTTTGATGCAAATTTTCCGTAACAGATCCATCTGATTGACATAATTGTAGATTGTCCATTGCAATTCTTCGAAAGAGCCATCTGTAGACTCCCAATTAGTTTGTGGCGTATTTAGGAAGATAGTTCGTGTCCTCTAAACTTTCATGATATCAGAGTGAAATTCAACAAGGTTTAAAAAACCTGGAATCGTCGATCTCTACTGAATTTGTTAATTACAGAGTATTTAGATATTACAGAGAAAATTCAACAAGGTTAAAAAAAATCTTGTTTTTGAAAATTATGATTTATTTTTGAAAATGTTTTTAGATTAATAAACTTTCGTTAAAAATAATTTTTCTTTTAAAAAATATTCTAATTAGATATATTTATATATAATTTTTTTTTAAAAATTCAATAATAATATAATCTCGGAAAATTACAACCGCAACAATAATTCGTATCTAAATTGTAGATAAACAGTGAATCATGCCCGACCATACAGGTAGAGAGAGGGGGTTTTAAGGTATTCAACAGAATTTCTCGTGAAATTTGTTGCGTTTCCTTAAGTGCCCACATGCAAACGCATTTGTCCAGAACTAGAAAACAAGCTATAAGTCTCCGACAGTGCTCGAAAAGCTGGATAAGAGTTTTAAATCAGTTAAGCCACCGATGGAAGGAAAGACTCGGGGATTAGTTTGTTTTTCAAAAAAATTTCATTTAAATCTCATAAATTTCAAGTTACTAGTCATTTATATTAGATGTTAATTTTAAAATTTATAAAATTAATTAAGATGGACACAAACTTCTCTATATACCCACATTAATAAAAAATTACTGATTAAAAAAAAATGTTAATACAAGTTGTCATGATGAACAAATTATATTTTGTTTCCACATTAATAAAATATTACCCATTCAAAAAAAAATGTTAATATAAGTTAAATTATATTTTGGTCGTAGAGTGCTAGAATAGTCCAAATTATAGTATGAAAGAGCTTTTAAGGACATCCTAGAAGTAGAAGAAGGATGGTTGTTATGACAATTCAAATATAAGAGTTTTGGGCCAAATGATAGCAAAAGATGTGCAAATTTAGATTAATTGGGATAATGAAATATCGGGAGGATTTAAAACTATTAAAGATAATCTAAGTATATGCAGATAAAGATGGATGTGATGTACCAAAGAATGGAGGGTAATGGATTATTAAGACAACCCCGGATGTGAAAAGGAAAATGAATGTGTTGTTAGCATATTTAAAGCGTGTTTATAAGTGTTTTTATGGTTGCTTTTCAAAGTAGGTTTTACTCATAAATCTTGAGTTTTTTCATTTAGATCTTGTTTATTTTTGCATTTCAAATATTATTTTGATACATTTCCGAGTAAAAATCATTTTGAAAAGCAATAACAACCATATTTTTAAATGAAAAAATTTAGAATCTATAAAAAAGTACATGTGAAAAATAGTTAGTAGTCAAAGATTAAGAAATGGCATATAAATGCATGATTAGTCATGTGTACATTTAATGTGATTAAGAGGAATTATTGTAGACTTGATTTTTTTATCAAGGTTGTTTGGGAATAATAGTAGAGTATATGGTATCGATTGCTTTCTATTTTTTTTTTTGTTAATATGAGTGTTTGGGTCAGTTTGTGTGTATTTTGACTATTTTCACGGGCCGTAAAGTTAATGACTATGTAAGTCTCTAGTGATCCTAAAAAGATTCAAACTTGTGACCATTAGAAGTGAACGTATCAATTGCATGTGTGCACCTCGATTCACGGATCTTAAAGTTAACAACCATGTAAATCTTTAGTGGCTCTGGGATTTGTGGGTCTCGAACTGGTGATCTCTATAAAATAAATTTAAAACCTAACTAATTAAACTATACCCAAATATGTTATAAGATCCAATAATAGGAGATTTAAGGAAGCAAACCTCTTTTGCGATTTGTGTATAAGTGGTTCTTAAACAGAAGAAAATTTATATTACAAAAGAAGAAATAAGAGAGAAGACCAATAAAAGAGTATGCAAAGAGTGAAGAACTGGATGAGTTAATAGACTAGAAATTATTTGAGCATGGACGAGAAATTTAAGGCTGGTATATGCATCGGAACTTCGTGGATGTATGGCATGGAATGCAAGTAAAAAAAAAAAAAAAAAATTGCCTGTAAGTTTTACGATGCACTATTTGATATGAATTTATTATGGAGATTTTATATGAACATTGTATTTTCTACAAATTATTTCTTGATAGTTATAATAGCTACATGTATATGACATGCTAATATGAATAAATATAATTATATTAAACTTTTAACTATGTAAATTATTTAAAGTAATGAATTTTGATTGTGGCGTCAGGCCCCACCTTAACATTGATTCATGTGATGTGAATTTATTTTTATATTTTAAATGTGTTTTTAAAAGAATTAATTTTGTAAATTAATATTTTTTAATGTTTTAATATTAAAAATAATTTTTTAAAATAAAAAATTATTATTTTAATATATTTACTTACATTTCCGAGCAGAGTGTTAAAAAATATAATTACAATTGTTTTTCTAATATGTTTACTTATACATATATTAAAATAATATTTTTTTTTATTTTTTTTATCAAAATATATTATTTTATATGGTATCATTCGGAACTCATCCTGCCATGTCATCATCTGTTATTTTATTTCTTCTTATTTCTTTTACCATGATTTGTTTTCCCCTTTTTGTGTCCATAGTCAGAATGCTTTTATCTTACATTTATCAGCCTTTCCAGTGGAGTTCCCTCATGTTTCTTTCCTGCCCTCATCAACTTTATTGTCGTCGTCTCTGCGCTGCAGTACTAGTTTTTCCTTTCATACCTAGCTGGTTGCTTTTTACAGGTTTCTGGCAGATGAGTAGCCTGTTTTGACGATGCTTGCGAATCTAAACTTATTACCTCATCGACGACCATTTCGGCACCATCTTTCCGATGAACTCCTCTTGACATCTCTCTCTTTTTCCAAGCTATTCAATGTTTAGACTGGCCAAAGCATCATTTATGTTTATATGCTGCTACTGTTTCTTCTGAACACCACGATTGCTTTGCCTTTTAAAACTTGTGTGCTTTTTGTATTTTTCATTTCTCATCTCTTGAGTTCGAATTACAAAAAAATAAATAAATCAGGGAGGCCTGCAGCTTCGTTGCGTTGATAGCTAGGACTAAACTAACATTTCTTTTATCTACATGATCAATTCCTCTAACACAACGAATAGAAACATTATTATATTATTATTAAAACACAGTACAAAAGAGAATTTTTTAATTTTTTTTACGTGGGCACTATTTTTTTAATAATAACTACTATAGAGGTAATAAAATTATAATTTTTTGATTCTTTTACTATAATGGTAAAACATTTATAATTTCTTTTATTTCTTTGAAATATTTTTGCGTTAGATTTGGTGTTTTTATCGTTTTATATTTAGTCTATTTATTGTTATATTATTTGTTTTTTTTATTTTAGTGTGGTTTTTTAAAAAAATTTTAAGTTATTTTAATTTTTTTTATTTTCATTAATATCTATCATTTTATACTTTTCGAATCTATATTTCTTTATTAATAAGATGGACGACACTCTATACACAAGCTTGGATCCTTATTTTCTTTATTAGTGGAGGCAGATTGCATATCATCCGCTGCTTTACAAATTACGTCAGATTGTGGACCCGACTTGGCAGTTAAAGTGGCATTTGATAATTTTTTTAATTTTTTTAATTAATTTTTTTAATGTGATTTTTAAAATATATTTTTAAAATTAATATTAATATTAGTATCTATTCTTTTTGTTTTTTTAGATTTTTTATTTATTTTTTTATAGAGCAATTATTTTTTAACAAGTATGTATTTAACATTTTGAATAAATTATTATAATTAATCAATGATATTCTTATGTTTTATATCAATACAAATTATGGGTAATAAAGAATGACCTTATGATAAAAAAAAAAACTTATGGCTAAGGAAAAAAATAGGGTTAAATATCATGGTTTAAATATCCTACATGACTATCTCTTTTTGTTATAAAAATAATTATTTTTTTATTTTAGAATTTCATTACTTGATATATTTTAAGATTCATTCTGTTTTGCGTAAATAACATTGTTACTTTTTCCTGATATAATAAAATATTTGTAATATTATATTGTTTTTTCATAGTTATATTTTTCACTATGTTAAAAGACATGTATATTTATTTTTTTTATGACTAACCACAAGTAGAGTTAAATAAATACATTAATATTTTTTTATTTATATAAATAATTTTTTATTTATTAAATTAAATATATACTTCGGATTTTATGATTTATAATTAGATTCTTTTAGTCAAAAGATTTATTGAAAAAAGATATTTATCTTTTCTGTAGAAAATTTATTTTGTCAGTTCATAGTAAAGCACAGTGTAAACAGCTAGGACAATAACTATACTAGAGAGGAACGGTGATAGGATTAGGTGCGCTGTCAATCAGAAGCCCAAATTAAAATATGTTTTTCATGTTTTTTTAATTAATTTCTTAATATTTTAATATTTTTTTATTTTTCTGATATCAAAAAATAAATTTTTTAAAAAATATATATATTATTTCAATATATTTCTGAATAAAAAAACTTTAAAAATTAATTATTATCATAATATTAATAATATAATTTTGTTTATGTTTTTTTATTATGATATTTTTCAATTAGAGACTCATCGTCATTCTAAGAACGTGTTTGACAGTGTGGTTGTGGATATTTTTTAAATAATTTTTTATACTAAAATACATGTCAATAATATTTTTTTATCTTTTAAAAATTATTTTTAATATCAATACATCAAAACGATTTATATTAAACCATATTAAATTTTAATAAAAATTTAAAATTTTTAAAAATATAATCATAATTCCATTCCCAAACATAAATCAATGCAGTGAATCTAGAGTCTAAAAAAAATATCTTTCTTAGTATTATCAATGCATAGGTTAATAAATTCGGTAAAGAAGAAGTCAAGAAGCAAATCCTAGAGGGTACGAAGGTCGGTAGGGCACCACCTAGCGCTCAGCTCGCAGTCCTACCCCATAAGGGTAATGTTCTCCTACCGCCGTTGCTTGGGGAAATGACACTTGTATATACTCGCTATGCTTATTCATATATTTTTGTTATTTAAACTGATAATAAAGGCACATGATTCATATACTATATATATTCGGATATAAAAAATGGTCATTTCCTCGAATATTTCATACAGATATACTTCAGTTAGCAGCATTAGAACACAGCTGGTGTAGTTGAAATCGAACCAGGCGAAACCAAATAGGCTCCAGCTTGCTAGCAGAGGTCAGCACAATACTAATGAGTGGTTTGAAATCGAACTACTTTGTTGGCTGGCTCCCTCTCCAAGTATAAAATCTTTACCCTACGTACACATAATCCTCAGTATATAAAAGAATCAAAGATTTGTCAACAGTGGCCGTACGATCTCATCAGTACTCTCTCCATGAAAATATCACAGTGAATGCAGCGTATCTGTGCTAAGAGAAAACCTAGGTAAAAAGCCTAGACGACATGCAAAACACAGGAGCTAGAGAGGACGTACGTTTATATCAGGGCTCAGAGACAGTAAGCTCAGGGATCAAGAAGGAGCAAAACCACGTGAAAATGACAATTATTTACTGAACTCCATTTATATCTATCTAGTCATGATAACTGCTGAATCTCTCTTTCGTATATGTTTTCGTTCTGAAATCAAGCAAAAATTTTGCACGTCATATCCTTCGGATTTGTCACAGATTGGGAGTGGTAGTAGCTGTGTCGCATTGCCATTTAAGCAGTAAGTAGTTATTGGTTTGTAGATTTTACGCGTGGTTCTTGATGGGGGCTTGTCTACACTTTCTACAGTAAGATACCCGTTGATGTCAGCTAGTGCAATCATACTCTGCCACTTTTGACTGGAGAAAGTTCTAAGCACTCGAGATGACCACTAATTGATGGCGAGACGAAGTGGGTGCCCAAAGGTTGGGTTTTCCTGTGCATGCTTGCATTTCTTGATTGGTCAAACGGGTGGCAGGACATTGCAGCGGGTACCGGTTTGTGTTTTCCATGGAAGAGCGAGGAAGCAGTAATATGATGATGAACCGTGCTTCGTAAATTTCACACGAGTTGGGTGCGAATGATTCCCAGTACTCGACACTCCTCGGTCCTGACTCCTGAAAGCGAAACGACACCGGAATGACAACGTTCCTTGGGTGGTTTCCTTCGGTGATATGTGATGGTGAGCCGACCTATAAACCAGGTTCCGTTTGGGTATGGGATCAACCTCTTTTTTAAATTTTTTTATAATTGAAAATATATTCTATCAATATAATATAATTTTTTAATAATTTTAATGTATTAATATTAAAATTATTATTTTAATATATTATTGTTGAAAAAATGACAATTAGAATGAAACTTAAAATAAAAATTCATATCTTTTTTTTATATATTTTTTAATTTTAGAATATAAGACAAGAATAAAAGTTAAAATAAAAAGAATATTATGAGATGAAGATAAAATTATAAAGTTCAATTTCCAATCAATTTATTATTGTGGAATAAAATTAAAAAAAATAAAAAAATAATTTAAATCAATTCGAGTTATCTTATTAAATCCAAAAGACTACAATAGCCCTATAAAAAATAAATTAAAACAAATTATGAAATTTAATTTCCAATCAATCTACCGTTAAAGGATAAAGTTGAGAAAAATCAATTAAAAAACATAAAAAATAACTTGAGTTAACTTATCAAACCTATAATTCATGTCATGTAATCGAGATAATCTCGTAGAAACCAAATAAAAAAAATAACTTAGTTCAACTCGGGTTACCTTATTAAACT
>Ga0325410_1000655_pt1 | contig 36300 bp, 25 predicted proteins | sample PopdelMetagenome_16_FD_206182 | JGI IMG/M metagenome (GOLD analysis project Ga0325410, IMG submission 206182) | Populus deltoides microbial communities from Bellville, Georgia, United States - Xylem-PdIQD-R3 | ecosystem: Host-associated > Plants > Phyllosphere > Stem > Wood/Secondary xylem...
AATTCACACTCGTGTTGACAACTGGAAAATATCGTCGAGATGGATTATAAATTTGAGATTTTAAGGTCTCGAAGGCTGGGCTAAAAGTTTCAAGAAAATAAAATTTGGTTGATAAAAGAGTTACAATTGCAGCTCGAATCTACATTTATCTAGCTTTCGACAAAGCCAGTGACAAAATAACTCAAATAAAAGCAAGGGAATTGGTCGTCTGCAAGTCCAGTTATTGTTTTCTCTTGTTTCGTGCCAGGTATTTGTCTTATGCTGTGCGTTTTAGCATAGTTACCAAACTTAAACAAAACGCAAAGAGTTTGAAATTAAAGGATTTGTTTTTTAATTTTAAATTTTGTAATTGTTAATATAATAATTATTAAAGATTTATATGGTCATTAACTTTATAGTCCGTGAAATTAATTGAGATACGTGTAAATTTACGCGAACGCTCACGTTAATTAAAAAAATAACTTGATGATTTAAAATCTAGTTTCTGTAAGATTTGTTTTTAAATTATTTGGAGAGTTGATATAATTAAACCTTATTAATTTTACATGTTAATTCATAATTGAAGTGAGACTCATCCAATTATATATTTTTCAAATCTCTATAAAAATACAACATTATTTTATTAAAATTTAATAAATTTGGATGAATCCGCTAACCTATAAGTTGACCTGGTTACCTGATTTTATGCTAGGATCTATCCGTCATGTAAAAATAATCACGGAACTCCAACTATTCCCTAGCTCTGTAAGGAAATTTACATTTATACATCCTATTTTTTAGCTAAAATAGCTAGAGATGTGTTTTAGCTAGATTTCAAAAAAAATGTTATTGTATTTATATTCTTTAAAATGTAGAATAAATATTGTTTATATATATATTTTTCGAATTATTTAAAATACTATAACGACAATATTTTCACGAACATCCTCTCAATTGCCATATTTTAACGTTTATATTTTAATGAACACATGCCACAAAAAATATTATTTTCTCTCTCACCTCCCCGTCTCAACTATATAATTTTTTGTTTTTTTTTGTTAATTGCTAGAAATAGAGTGGATAGATTACAACTTTTTTTTTATTAGAAGATCTTGATTAAACGGAACAAAATAGAATGGCTTAGGACAAAACATCTCACTAGCTAACACTATAATTTTATTTTTTATTTAGTATTGTGATAATAATTATTGTTTTAAATTAATATAAAAATATAAAAAAATAAGTTTAAAATATAAAATATTTTACAAACGGGCCTTTTCTCCCTTCAACAAGACATCATCCAAAATCAAAACCCATCACGCTCTGCCTCGCTTGAATCCGATGACCCCGTTTCATTTCTCTTGCCTTCTAAAAACTGTCATCTCGCTACAGGCCTCTCTCTAAACCAATTTCTCTTCTCAAATCCATCACTAACAAACCCAGCCTTCAACCCAAATACACACCTTCCTTTCTCCCTACACGTCCTCCTCTCACATTTTCAAGGTAAGCAATCCCTTTAAAAACATCCTTTCAATTTTGTTCAAGAAGTTCAAATTTTCTGAAATGGGTTTTCTTTAAATCAGCAAGATTTTAAATTTCGACTGTCGGGCATTGCAATTTAGGTTATTTTTCTGAAATGGGTTCTTTTTAAATGTGAAAAAATCTTAAATTGTGGCGGTTGGGTTTTGAATTTCAGGCCAGTTCCTCAACCGGGTGATATTCAACCTCTGCTTCCACTTCATTCGGCTGTCTCATCAGCTAGGCCAGTTCCAAGCCTGGGCAATACTTAGCAGGTAAGATTTACTATTCAATACCAACAACATTCTTTATTAAATTCAATAATACTATCTGAAGAGTGATACAGTACTCGCTATATACAGCGAGGACTTCACGGAGCTTGAATGGTGAGCTACTTGAAGAGCAACAATGCTCTAGGTGAAAACAAACCTGTTAGCTATTATAGTTAAGGAACCCTCTTAGAGAGCATGAACGTGGATGCTCTAGCACAATACAAATCAAGAAGCACGCCTCTGCAAAGAGGAAAAGAAAAAAAAGGGTACTTTCGCGTACTAGCACCCATTAGCACAGGCTAAGAAAGTTTAGCACACTTTTGAAAGTCGAGTTTGTGAACCTTGACTTTGAGTAAAAGTGCATATCATTTCATGCTCTAAGATTTTGTTTTTCCTAAGCTTTTGTAAGGGCTTAAGATGTTGGTTCAAATGCTATTATGATGTTTAGAATTCCACTCTCCAGATGAACTATCTTGAAAAAAGTTCAGATGCCTGATAGTCTTGTTGTCATTTCATCCTGGGTTTGCCAAGAGCCTCAAAAAGAGTCTGATTCATGGCAGCAAAATAAATAATATTAGCTTTGGTGAAACGAGTAAGTGACTACTTGGTATCGCGTTTGAAATCGTGTTTGAGTGCGTTTTAAAAATGCATTTAGCTTGAAAAAACATTAAATTGATGTTTTGTAGTGCTTTCCCGATGGTTTTGATGCACTAATGTAAAAAATAAAAAAAAAATCTGAAAAAAAATATTTTGATGTATTTTCAATTGAAAAACACTTTTGAAAAGCAACCTGCTCTACAATACCAAACACACACTAAATAGGTTCCATCTATGAATTTCATATTGGTTAGTAAGAATTGGTTTGGCATCCACATAGTGACATTTGTTCTTTTATGTTAAGTAGGTTTCTTTGGCTAGGCACAATCATTGGTAGCAATCTATTAGTTGATGACTATAAAATTTCACATGAAACTTTTTGACTTGTAACTGAATTAAGAAATATTTTAAATTATTTGGTTTTATATATTTGGATATGCGAATCTTTATTTCTTATTTTCATTAGGCAAACAGATCAACCTTTTCAGGACTTCCTGGGGGGAATTATTGGAGTTTGAACTTCTATTTGTTGCTATATGCAAAAGAATTCATGGTATAAAGATGTCAAAGACTTAATCAGCCCCTCACATTTTAAGGTGGCACATCACTGCATCCTGAGAATGCATGTCATCCAATGATCATGAATTGTGTTGTTCTTAGTTGTTTCCATTCTTGTGATAATGGAATTATGACTTTTGACAAGTCAATTACTATTTTACCAAATCCTTTTCAAACTTTGTTATTTTGCCATTTGTTTTTAAATAGTGCTGATTTAAAAAAAAATCTAGAAAAAACACCTCTGGCTTAGGAGATGCATGTTGTCCAAGTTAAATGACATACCAAACAACGCCTATTTAATCCATTACAAGCTTTAGAGTTCAGATAACCATGCTCAAAACTGTCATGAAAAGACTAACATAGTGAGAAATCCCAGCACGGATACCCTACTTCCCCTTGTTTCCTCACCAAACAAAATTAAATCAGACCTGGATTAAGAGTTATCTGACTTTGGAACCTGGATCAATGACCTCTAAGAGCTTCAGCTACAGCCCATTTGGAAATTAGGGTCCCTTTTATCATAACAGGTTAGCTCTTGGTAATTAAATGTATTTAGGGATTTTGATTTTTTAATACCCTTTTTAACTAACAAGTTTGAGATTGATCGTTAAAGAAGTTTCCGCGGCTGAAATATCCGTTACAATTTATGTTTCTGGTTTTACTTATTTCAATTCTGTTTCAATGCAAAGCAACATAATTTGTCGGGTGGTTTCAGAAAAAAATATGAAATGAAAAAAAAAATGTAAGAAATCTTTTTCTCCATTGCAACCCATCCCTAATCAACTCTCCCATCCACCACTGAAATTCCGTGCCCTCTAGGTGAAAAACACTGCCATCTTGCTATACAATAACGTACACTATAACACACACAACCCATTTAGGAATTTGACCAATTCAGTCTCGAAACTCCAGCGTCAATGTATTAAATTTGAAATCTTTCACTTCCTAAGAAACCCTGCTTCCATGTCAGAAATCTAAAATTCTGACTGTGTTGAAGAACAGGAAAGGTGTTTGTCAAGAACTAAAACACTTGAAGAAGAGCTTTAATTGGGTTGTGAGTGCTATCTGTCTACCGCTAGTGTTTCACTCTCCCCTTTCTGATTTTTTTTTCTTTTTTCTTTTCAATAATCTGTGTTTTCTTGCTGTGGTGTTTGTGGTAATGATGCTTATATTCATGGAAGTTTTGGTAGAGAAACTGAAATTTTTGTTTTCTTGTTGCTGAATGTGTCTTGAATTTGCAAAAGGAGTGCTTGAATTTTCAGATACAATTAGATTTTGTTGGCAATGGAAATTCTTGGAAATCTGGTTCTACCATGTATCTAGGATTAATCTAGCATGTTAAAGTTAAGTAGCATTTTTCCATGTAGAATCACCAAAACTATTCCTTTGTTATCATGAATCATGTATGATTTTTGAAGTATCCTGTCCTTATCTTGCTCCATCCTATTCTCTATTCAACTTAGTCTTTTAAACAACTACCTTTCGCTGTCGAGCCTTGTACTTTGAAAATCCATTTCAAAATGCAATACCTTTCATGAACAAGATTCACCTGGTACAGCAAATCAAAGAATTTTGATCTGGGATTGTTCTTTATATTTGATTTCTTTCTTTTGTCTTTTTTTTTTTTAATTTCATAATCCTTTTCCTATAATTGATTTTGTGAAAAGTAAATTAAATTATCTTGCTGATGTGGACATCACATCATTTCACACATTGGCATCCACATCTGCAAATGACAGCATAAGCAATTTGTCAATAGCTTGACAATATTAAAATCATTTTCAACAGAGCCGGATGCTGGAGTGAGCCAAAGGATAACGTGAGTCTCCTAGATTAAAATATCCAAAACCCCTAATCACTTGTGATTATAATGTTTGGAATTTCTTATGGAGAACTCTTTCTCTTGCTTGGGGCCACAGCTGCACTAATCGGTAAACATCTCCATCTATCTCAGCTGCATTTACCATACTTACTTTCAAGGTCGCAATTGATGTGTAATGATTCCCCTTTTCTGATATCGGATATATGCAGGACCCAAGGATCTACCATTAATAGCCAGAACTGCAGGGAGATTAGCTGGTCGAGCCATTGGGTATGTGCAGATGGCTCGTGGTCACTTTGACTCTGTTATGCAGCAATCACAAGCTCGCCAGGTACCTCTTTCCCCTTTAAAAAAAGTTCAATTGTAAAAAATTAAATGGGAAGTTGTGTAATTATTTACATGACAGATTCTCTAACAGACATGTATTAAGAAAATATGTCTGTTTCATATGCTCTCTATTATTTTGGCTATTCCTAAAAGCTACAGAAAAGCAGTGGAATTCTGATAAAAAAACAGGGAAAAAAGAAAAAAAAAATAGTTGGAAAGGTTGAGGAAACATAGACTTCCTGAACTATAGAAGCAAACACAATCTGCAATTTTTTGGATTAATAAGACAGAACAACCATTTGTTTTTCAAGAGCAGAATAAGTCATAACTAGAAAACCCAACTTTCTAGGCAGTTAAAAAGGTGATGTGATGATTTTCAATGTGGTATTTTATTATTTTGAAGATGGGTGCTTTTGAGTTACTAGGCTTTTGTGCTTTAGGTTCACAAGGAACTTCAAGACACAATGGCTCAACTTGATGCTATACGTCATGAAATTCGAAGCATATCTGTCTTGAATCCTGGTCCATTTACTCGGAGACTAGTGGATAATCTTGACCCTCCGCCTACTACTAATGGTATTTTTATCACCTTGTCATATAAGTTTCCAAGTTAATGATTCTTTCTTCTTGATTGTCTGAGTTTCTAATTCTTGTTAGTTTTTTTGGAGATTTAGCCAGTGGTGCGCCTGAAAATGCAGATGCAGAGAATGTACCGAACCCCACAATTTCCAAGGTTTATACTGAACAAACAGCTGGAGAAAGTTTACCAACAGCTAATATTTCCAAGGTTCTTACTGAGTGATCTTCCTTTTCTTATCCTTTGATGCTTTATTTATGAGATTATTATGTTCACACTCCTTTTAACTCTCTTATGTCTTTCTAGGTTTCTGGTGCAAAAGTCTCAGATTCATGTGATTTGCACAGCCAAGCCACTGCTTATGCAAGATTGGCTGAATCCTCAGCCCTGAAAACTGGCCCGGTGCACTGTGGGGCAGGTGCAGGGGAGTTCACTAGTGATATTGGTCTTTTAAATGTTTTGCCTGTGTCTGCTGAAAGCACTGGGCTTTTGCCAAATCGTCAGGGTAACGATCTTTACTCAACTTTGGTTAGCATCTGGCATTTTGCATGAAGCTTTGATGGCCTTTTCTCTCTTGTATACAGAAATTTCTGTTGTGCAAGTGTGATTGGTGCGTTGAGTTAGTATGTGAGGATGAACTATCAATATGGTGTCAGACAAACAATTAGATATTCTCTCACCTAAAACATTTCACTTTTGGCACCCTCATCTTTAATGAAGCGCAAACTAGAACATAAATTGTTGTTGCTTGTGGTCAAAATTAGAACATAAATTGTTGCTTGTTGTTGCTTACATTTCCAGTATATTCTTTATAAATCTGCAAAAAATGCTCCTTATTCGTGAATAGTTGCACGAACGGTTGTTTCTTGTATATGACTGTTGTCATTTCTGTTGACTTGTATGTATATGGAGGACCTTTCATTTAAATTTGACAGAAGCACATGGATTCTCGCTCTATAGTTTTCATTTTGATGTTAAAAGAAGCTTATGGATTTTGCTTGCAGATGTTGTTAACGGATCTGACATTGTGCTGGAGGCTATACTGGAGGCTGAGGTGGCTCACAGTGCCAAAGATTTTTTCGCACAGCCTACAAATCAGATCAAATATGATGAGAGGTAGCATTAAATAATATGCTCCTGTTTTTGCTAGAAAGGTCACCAGTTGCAGATAGCGTTCTAAAAAGGATGCTTGATTTTCAAACAAGATCAAGGATGAAACTTCAGATGATTGATACTTTTCAATGGCAGCCTTGGAAAACACGGGCTGTTTCTTAGCATGGATTGACAATAAGTACTCTGCGAGTAATTTATGTGCGTAGGAAACCTATTATATAGACTTACACAGGTTTTTGTATATAATAAGCCATTTTACTTGTAGATTTTGTGCTTCCCATTGATTGTTCTTTGTGCCTGTTAAACTTAAAAAATGCCGAAGGATTTTAGTTCAATTTCTCCAACTCTTGCTGCCCGACATATATTTATAAAACTTCCTAGTGGAGCTGTTAAGAATCTATTTAAACATGTAGATACGGCAGGATGATCAGCCAAACTCTTGGATGGATTCCACCAACCAGTACTTTGCTGTATGGACCTCAAGAAGTTTTGTTCAATTTCTGCCTATCATGAATTTTGGAGTTGTACCTGTTCGTTAAAGATTTCAAATATTGTTAGGCAAGAATCCAAGAAAGTATGATTGCTTGTCAAATGATGCAATAAGTGGCTACCCAACTTGATTTTATTTACTATGTTTATCATTATTGTTGTGATTTCTTCAACTTTGTATTCAAGAATACTTTGAAACAATTATTTTCTCCGACCTTCATTGTCCCCACCATCTTGTTAGTGGAAAATTAACCTTCCAGTGCCTGACGTTTCATTGTGTATCATTTATTCATATAAAGGATAAGATCGTTGCGTGGGCACTGCTGCTTGATTCTTGACGTTGCCTCGTTTTTCCTGTGTTCTCGTTTCCCTGACCTTGCCCCTCTACTGATCTCAAAACCGAAAAGAAAAAATACCTCGCCCCTATAAAATCTGCCACCGAGTTCCGCCATCTGAAACATTTCCGGTCAACGCGGATGATTTATTTTAATGCACTCATTCTCATTGTGCATTTCCCCTTCCACTGTTCCGTGCATTAAAAGAAAAAAAATCATTTCTTTTTGCAAGTCTTTGACGTGATGGTTTCTTGGACACCAGACTGCACGTCCACGAGGGTGTCTATTGACATGGGCCCCGCCCTGCTCTCACGGCGTAAACTGACCTGGCCTGGAAAGAGGCCTGCATAAGAGTGAGGGATAGGTGCCCGCATTTATGGAAAAATTTGAATTTTTTTTTATATTTTTATATTATTTTTGATATATTAATATCAAAAATAATTTTTAAAAAATAAAATTTTTTATTTTGATGTATTTCTAAATAAAAAATACTTTGAATCACCACCTCTTCTAAAATATCAAATAAACACCTTAAAAAAATTAAATACTAATTTTATTTTTTATAATGAAATAAATATGAAGAAGTTCGGGGAAAATAAAATACTAGAAGTAAAACTATATGTAATTCAGAATGAGAAAAATTATATGTAATTAAAAAAGAGAAAAAAGCTCAAGAGAAAGGGTGGTTATATAGGAACATTAAATGAATATTACGTGCATCATTATTTTTTTCTTTAGTTTAGCTATAAAATTTGTGATGCCAAATAATGATTAAATTTAAATAAATATGTATTTTTAGATCTAATGAATAATAAGTGAAATTTGAATATTGTTGAACCCAACGAACCTAACATAAGATATATATTTGTAAAATATTTAATTTTTTTTAGTAAAATATAATATATACATACCTTAATATTAACTTAAATATATAAATACAAATAATATTTATTATCTTATTATTTAATGTATACATATACATGCTTCAAATATATATATATTAACCATTTTATTTTTTAATTAATTAAAAAATAATAAATATTTATTAAATATCTAAAATACAATAAATAATTTATAAACAGTAAATAAAATATAAATATCAAATAATCCGATACACGGATAGCGTTGCCATCCCTGTCCGGAAAGGAATTGAGCATGTAGTTTGCTGGGTGGGTCCACGAGCACGAGAAAAACGATACCGTTTGTCGATAAACCCAAGCAGAATGGAAAGTGGCTAGAATGTAAATTAACGCGTTCCCTTTACGTAAAGCACAACATTTTCAATCCGGATAAAAGCCACTCCTTTTCGCACCCCCCCTGTCTCTTCGCTCTCAGGACTCCTCGCCGGGCACTAGCTGCCACCAGCAGTATTACAAAGCAAGCCAAAGCAAAGCGAAAAGCTGAAACTTTGAAAGCCGAGGTACTTAGCTAAAAAGAGAAGGAATGCAAATAACCCCTGAAAAGGTATACGGAACCAATTCCATTCATGAAATGAACTCGTTTCTATTATTAAAGTAGAGATCAATTTATTAACCAATTAAATTCTTGTGTTTGGAACAGATTCCAAGTCATCGTAATCGAATTGAGTTGTGTAATTTGAAATGTTTAGAGATTAATTGAAATATATTATTTTATTATATTATCCTCTTAGAGTACGTATTTTCCTGACAAGTGTATCCTTGATCCCTTTCGGTCAATCTTATCTTTATTGACAAACATCCGAAATTCACAATACAGCTTTCGGGAGTCATTTTAACACCAGCTTTATTATAAAAGCAGAAAGAGAGAGGAATTTACACGACTATAGATATGATATAATTGTATTTACTAAACTTGGATTTGAAAGTCAACTTATTATAAGAATTTAGTTATTGACTGTAAATATTTGTTTGAGTTGAATTTTTTAATAAAAATAAATTAATATTATTTTAATTGTTTAAAAACTAACAATTAAGTTAACTTCATCCAGTCAAATTAAAATATGTTTGGAAATAGGTACAAACTGTGTTTTTTTAAATTTTATTTTTTAAATTTTTTTATATTTTCAGATTATTTTGATATGTTGATATGAAAAATAATTTGTAAAAAAATTTATTTTTATGTTTTAAAAACGCTTGAAAAAAATTAAATTTTTTTTATTTTTTCTTTACTTAAAATTAATATTTTTAGATTATTTTGATATATTAAAAATAATTTTTAAAAAATTTAAAAATATATTATTTTAATATATTTTTAAATAAAAAATATTTTAAAAAACAATTATATTCCCACAAAATCTAACTCTATTAAAAAAAACTTAATACGAGTCAAAATAACAGCAATGCCACGTAGTTTTAAATCGTACATAACATAATAATGAGAAAGAAAAAACATGTATATTTTAGAAGCAACGTCAATGGGCTAAAGTCAAATAGTAAAGTTATCCACTAAGAGATATTTTAATGTTCTACTAATTTTCATTCTTTATACATAATTGCTTTGATTTTATAAAAATTAAAATAATTTATTTTTTTATTTATGGAGACTTCTGTTAATGTAAAAACTCGTAATTAAATATATATATATATATATTAAATATTAAATATCAACTAAAAATACTTTTATTAAAACTATAATTGTTTTTTAAAAAACCGCAATTAGAAAACCCATAACAAAACAGGAGACTCATGTGTTGCGCGAGTGAGATTCTTATATCGAGGGGTAGTCTAGGCACTGTGAATGTGAAGAGTTATCAGGCCAGAATTCTTCAAATAAATCACACCTCCTCTCGTGCGATTATAAAATAGAATTGATTTCCGTACATGTTTGTAAGCAGTTGAATTCAATCCTTTAGAGTACAGTTCTTTCAAAACACGAGATCTGGCCACAATTTAAGTAGTTGAAATCGACTGCTGCCAAATCTTTCATGCCCCAAACATGCCGTAAACCTTCCAATTAAAACGGTTTTGCATGTAAATGGATGCTCTTTTGAATCCCTAACTCGCTATCTCTACTCACTTTGACTCCTCCCAGACCTACTCCAAATGGCCAATAACCCAACCGAACCTCCAACCGATGATTTCCTGCAGGAAATTCTTGGGATGCCTAATTTTGCTTCAGCTGAAGCTGGCTTGGTTGGAGCTGACGCTGGCTTGGCTGGCACTGCTTCTGTTCAAGCTCCTATGATGCTTCAGCTTAGCTCCGGTGATGGTTCCGGCCACATCTCCGCACTCGGCGGTGCTCCTGGAGGCGGAGGCGCGGGATTTCACGGGTTTCCGCTGGGGCTTAGCTTGGAGCAGGGGAAGGGAGGGTTTCTGAAGCCCGAGGAGGCGTCCGGGAGTGGGAATCCGTTCCGTGATGATATTGTTGATGGTAGAGTTAGAAATGTGAGTGAAAGTTATTTTTTTTTTTGCAGTATTAGTTTAGTTTTCTTCGGAGCGAAATTATTATTTTTAAAGTTTTTCAAAAAAGGAAAATAGTGATCGTATTAAAACTATTGATTTAGAAATTGAAGACATGCAATTCAAAAGCCAGTTTAATTTCTCTTAATTAATCATTTTTTATTTCCCTTTCAATGCTTGTAGCTCTTTCCATTAGAGTGTAGAGAGTGCGTGAGGGAGAAAAAGGAATTCATATAGAGACATAAAAGTAGGTGGTTGATCTTTGGAGGTTACTGTAGTGAGATTCCAAGATGTGTATTTTGACACAGGAAAAGAATAGGAAGCTGGTTGTTGTCGGTCCTCCTTTGAGTGGCAAAGACTGATTACTTTGATACACTTATATACAAATGTTTCCTAATCTATAGTTTTCTTTCTCCTTCTAAGGTATAATTTCTTTTTTCTTTTTGTATGATCATGGTCAGTAAAGGAAAATTAAGTGATACAGTGGAAATAGTATTCGGGGGCTGTAGTAGATCTTTACCAGCTCAACACTATAGCTGGCTGATTGGATATTTTTTTAGTTGACAAATGATTTCTTGAGAAGTCAAACATGTGGGGTGTTGTGGGGTTTGATTTTGCTGGATTGGACAATTGCCTAATTGTGAAATTGTCAGCTTTTGAAGTTGGCATGCAAGGAACAGTTAAGGAGCAGGGATTGTGTGTAATAGTTGAAATTGAGAACAGAAGAAAACTTGATTTTGCTCAAGTGAAATCCACTCAAGTTTTCAGATGACGTTAAACTGAATCAGTTTTTATGCTTCAATAAGAATCATATATTTTCTTTGGTTCATCTAGTAACGAATTGTAACAGTGTAGTGGTTGGTCAGGATACACCTCTCACGTGAGTGATCTGGATTTGATCTACTGTAGTCCAATCCTAGTGGTGAAAAACATTCATTGCACGGTCATATATGCTATATTCTTTCAAATTACTGTCAATCTATGCACAAGCACCGTAATTAGCTGATGTATTCGAATATCTAGATTAGTCAATATTTTCTAGGAATTGCCAAATTATACCTAACGTTTCTTTCCTCTCTGGTGTTGTCACAATACCTTTGATTTTTAATGTCTGTTGTTATCTTTTCTCGCGTGATCAACCATTGTCAGGCAGTTTATTGTTTCACTCATACATATTTGGTTTCCTTTTTTTGCAACTTTATGTTTTTGGGATTGGAGGATTTAGTGGAGCTGGTGAAATAGCCTATCCTTTACTGTAATCTGTCTTTGGTAAGATTCTCATATTTTTGCAGGTTTTTCATGGTCAACCAATGCCCACAACAGTCACTGCAGCTACACATCCACCAGCAATGCGCCCAAGGGTAAGGGCTAGGCGAGGCCAGGCCACAGATCCTCACAGTATTGCTGAACGGGTAAGGTTAATGTAGTATGCACGATAATGTTAAGCATGGAAATAGCTTAATATAGCATGCACAATAGTGGTAACCATGGAATGATATAATATTGTCAAGACTACACATGGCTCTAGAAGAATAAAGGATACAAATTGTTCCTTACCGACTATAAAGTAAAATGGGAGGACTAGAGAGACTGCAACTTGAACATTCATGTTAAGGAGTAAAATATAGGCTCTGATTAATGTTCGAAGTTCAAATTATTATTTTTTATTAAGATTTAATTGGGTTGAGTCCTGGCAATTGTATTTTAAATTAGGCTTTTTGTTGTATGATCAGTAAGTGGTGTTGGTGAAGAATCAATGCAAGTATTCAAAATGTAGCTGGTTCATGATTAGCATGCCTAAAATGCCATGTTTATGAATCTATGATGATAAATCTAATTCATATCTCTCTGGAAAATCTGGTAAAAAAGCCATCTATATAAAAAACAAATCTGGCAAGAAGGCCATCAGTATGATGTTTATGATCTTATTAAAATGTCACCACACTAATGCTTCGGTTTGAGGGAGTTATCTCACTGAGAGTTGAGGTTTCAAACTGACTAGTTTCATCATTACAATCAATCTTGCTGGGAACACTTATCTTAAGGTTTTGACATGGATTACATTGTGTTGAATTGAAAAGCTTCCATATACTCTTCTTTTGATGGGCATGTTTCCATGTGATTTTGACTATCACAACCTTTATACATCAAGAAGGATTGTTAGGCACATGTTATGATGTTTTGAAGGGTTAGAGAGGACTTGAGTGCTGGCTCTTGAGTTCATTGTTCTTTTCTCATCTTTCAGATTTCATTTGTCTTTCCCCATAGAAATTGCACTGTTGTTCTTGATCTTTTTTCCCCTTTTGTCACAGTTGCGCAGAGAAAGAATAGCCGAAAGAATCAGGGCATTGCAGGAGCTGGTTCCTAGCGTGAACAAGGTCAGTGTCTTTCCCCTTGCATAATTTCATAATTTTTCTTGCAGAATGGGATTGCTTTCTGCACTCCAGGAAAAGCATTTGGCAATTCATTCTTGCATCTTTTGTTGGAAGGAAAAAACATTAAACAATTAATGAAGTACAAATGAATTTATTTTTGACCAAGTGGATAGTTCTTTTCCTGAATCAAGTTGTTTGAAAAATTAGTAGGGCTTGTCAAGTTGAGGTTAATGATTTTAAATACTACGACAACTTTATTGTTTCAAATCTCTGGTCTGATTTCAGTAAAGAAATCCACCATAGGGATGGTTAGTGGTGGTTTGTGAGAGTTTTACTCCATGGTGGTTGACCTTGTAGTTATGCTGGATTATCTGGCAGTGGCAATGACTTGTCTCGCAGCCTTAATTACAGCACATTATGGGTCAAACAAGCTGGCCTAGACCGAATATCTACTGCTTTCTACTCGTTGGTACTTGTCACCTCCTAGGTGCTAAATATGTGGCAATGTGTGGTGGTAACAGAGTCCTACTACCGAGCCCACTATAGAAAAGCTGCCCTATTTGACAAGGGAGAAGGAGTTTGAGCATCAGTCTGCAGTTTGCCAATGCAGTGGAGTTTCAGTTGTGTTCAAAAAATTTGCTTATAAAGTCTAACAATTAACCCCTCTACAAATTGGGAATCAACTAATATATAAAAATTGTATGTGTTCAAATGGAATATGAAAAATTCAATATAGTGTCATGTAGTTAAAATGGTTAATTTTGCTGAAACTGCTAGAGTTATACATGATTAGTTTTAGGTCTGTGATCAAGTTTGCCTTAACCGTGCGCATCTATGATAATTGATTAGATTCCTCTTCTGCTGGTGGCAAATGCATTAATATGACTTGAGCACCTTGACATAAATTATATGAGCATTTGGCCATTTGCCAGAAGTTTGTTGTATTCTTCTCAGAACTGTTTGGGGATTATGGATTTAACAGAATATTTGTTGGTATATCCAAGAAATCACATCTGAGTATAGATTTCCTTCCGTGCATATTTTTGATCTAGCTGGACTTGACTGTCCACGAGGATACAGGATATTTTGTATTTTGATAGGTTCATCTGTGTCCTGACTCCTACACTTTCAAGTCTTTTTCCAACTTTTGGCTTCCAATCAATCGCTGTGATGGAAATGAGAATGAACTGTGTATATGGAAATCAAAAAATGGATCAAGTGATAAGTACTAGAAGGGAAAAGTCCAATGGAGTATGATTCCTCTAGTTTATAGGTGGGGATTTATAGGTGTATTGTTCTAGGAATATGGCTATAGAATGAGTGGTTTTGGTTGATCAAAGGAAAGGAAGGTTCACAAAGCATGATGGTTGCTTCTTTCTCAATCCATCCTCCATCACTGATGCATAATTTATTTGTACAGACGGATCGAGCCGCCATGCTTGATGAAATTGTGGATTATGTGAAGTTTTTAAGGCTTCAAGTAAAGGTATGATCTCGAAATTTCCAGTCTCAATTGCATAATCCTCATTCGGCCAATATCTTTATGGCGAACATCAATATTCTTGTGTTTGTGAAGAGTCAAGAAGATTTTTAGTCACTTATCCCCCCCCCCCCTTTCTACTCTAATTTATGTTTTGAGAATAATTGATTATGCCAGTCAAGGTTCTGATGATTGCTGAACCAATGGGTGATTTTAGCAAGAGTCATTCTTTCATCCAACCTAAACAGGCATTTATGCCAGAATAGTGGTGGTGTGGTGTCAGTTGTTTAGAATATAAAAGCCAAATTATTGGTGGTCAGTTGTTTAGACTATTGATTATGGTCTTCCACATAAATTATGAATTTCCACTTGTCAGTTAATTTTAGATTCCCTTTTGTCTCGGGTGTACACTTTTTGTTCTTTGATCCTTCCATTTCTGAACCAAGTTTTTTTTGTCTTTAAATATTGTTGGTACTTTTGTGGTAGAATTTGTTGCGAGGAAATGAGAGGGTCATGTATAGTTCCCTCAGGAATATTTGGATGCTCATAAATTGTAATGAATGACAATATCTTCACTATAAATGACAAATTATGAAATGAAGATTGCCTGGAAAAGGTGAATTATTATATGTTATGCCATTAAAGTTTGAATATTCAGTGTCTTTTTTAGGTACGTACCTCATTCATGGGGAAATGAAGTGCTCACACAAACTGTAATGAATTTATTAATTTCCCCTTTCTTTCCTTTTTTAAATAATGACACATCATCAATTTAACAGATATTAAGCATGAGTAGACTGGGCGGAGCTGGTGCTGTTGCGCCACTTGTAACGGACATCCCACTATCACCAGTTGAGGTAACAAGGAAAAGATAGTGTTTATGGAGGATAATTCACTTCCTTTCCCTTTTGCACCCAGGCAACTGAGCTCACTCCTTTTACTATAGGATGAAACTGGCGAAGGCGGAAGAAACCAACTGGCGTGGGAGAAGTGGTCAAATGATGGCACTGAAAGACAGGTAGCTAAGCTAATGGAGGAAAATGTTGGTGCTGCCATGCAGTTTCTCCAATCAAAGGCTCTTTGCATCATGCCCATCACACTAGCCACTGCAATTTACCACACACAACCACCAGATACCACTACTATTGTGAAACCAGAAACTAACCCCCCGTCATAGAACCGTGGAAAGGGGGGAGCATCCCGTGGTCCCGTTTAAAAGTCACCAAATGCTTAGGGTCCCGCTCCTTATTTGTCCCGTTTCAACCCCCACGATCAAATGTTCCCCGAGTTTCAAATTGCAATCAAAGTCAGATGCCATAGTTCTTGCCTTTTCCTTTTCTTTCCAGCCTTTTTTCAAAACGGGGTTCGATGTCTATGCCTAAAAAAATGCAGGCGCTCTGCAAGTTCGAGTGAGAGGAGAGTTTTCAAAGCTCGCATGACATGCTCTTCTTTTGGAATCAGTGGTGGGGGAGTGGAAAATGATGAAAGCACTTTTCTAGTGGAGCTCAATTTTTTTGTAGTGGGTTGTGGGACCTTGTAAAAGAGGTAGACTGAAAGTAAATACTATTATTGTAATGGTGTATTTCAGAGGAAATGGAATGCAAAGGTAGGTGTCTGGTTGTTTCAATATGCTGGGTGTTCTAGTCCAACAGAAAATGATGGTGCTACTTTGTTTAAAAACTGCGCGTGGTGTTTCAAAAAGCAATTTGACTTCCTTTTCTCCTGAATCGTTATTGGAGGATGAAATCATTGGAGAGAGACATCCAATGGGAGATCTGGGTTGTGTTGATTACCGTTGCTAATCCGACTGTTTTGTTAACACAGCCATCTTCCTGGAACCATAAAATGCTCGTTCAGTGCGAATATGTACTTGAAGGGCAGGAAACAGAATCCTTAAAAGAGGGGACTTCGATTCAAGGAGGAAAAAACTCAAACAGCTTTTGTACGCGTCATTGAGATGCTGGTCCTTTTTCCCTCAATGCCTCAGCAAATCCGACGAGTATCATCGGACATCGCTATCAAATATTTCCTCTTCTTGCTGCCCGTGATTAACTGCACTCACGTCTGTGCAACAGCAAGTATCCGCAGCAATTCTTGTACCTGCGGTGCTATGTGAATGGATTCATTAAAGGGAGTGTTTTTAATAATCCCATACAGAAATTTTTTTATTTTAAAATATATTAAAATAATATTTTTCTTAATGATATAACATATCAAAATAATCTAAAAACACTAAAAAAAATATTAATTTAAAACAAAAAATAACAAAAATTTTAAAACATTTTTTTTAAAAAAAAACATACAGGTAAGAAGTTTTAAAAAAGAAGAGTTGCGGATACAGAGCCTGTTGGGTTTAGTTTTCGATTCCTTGACCCTAATCCAACTCTTAACCTAATACAGAAGTGGGCTGGTCAATTACGACAAATGAAGCAAGTCACTACATCCACGCTTATATTCAACTTCTGCAAATATGTTCACGTCTATCGTCTTTAATATCCGCATTTTAGTCGCACACTACTACAACTTGGTCATCACCATCCTCAAATCCTCCAACGAAAATGGATAAATGTCTATCACTTTCAAGGCACTACATGAGACAAGTTGATAAAGCAGAGCTGACATCATGATAATCTATCTTTTGTTTATACTAATTGTTCGTTCCGGATGAGGGGGGAAACACGGTCCATTCCAAGTGCGGAGTACCGCATTAAACATAAACAAATCGTTACAGCTATCACGACATTGGTGAACATTCCTCTTAAGGTCAACAAGCTCAAACTGTCATCCAATTTGGGTATCCAGTTTGCTGGATGGCTCAGTTACCATATAGGGATAGCTCAGAAATCCAAGAAACAAAGCTTGTGGACATGCTAGTTGCTACTGAGTACAGATCCTCATGTCAGAAGAAAAAGAAAAGAACAGAAAAAAGCTTGGAAAATATTAACCTCCGAATGACAAACTCATGGGAAATCTGGGTTTCTCTCTCCCTCGTTTCACTTCAGAATCAACAAAATTTGACTCGTTATCATATGGTGGTTTTTTCTGTTCCTTTTTCTTTGGTGCCCCGAAGAAACATCTTAGGGATGGTTTTAGAATTACATTTTATGAGCCATGCCATACCCAAGTGGTTACAACAAACTGTTTTCAGTGCCACCATAAAAAGGCAAGCCCTCAACCACCTACAGATTTTATGAGAATCCAAGGACATCAATGATCTGTTAAGCCATTTCACAACTTGAAATAAGCAGTTGCATGGATTTAAACATCCACCAGAAACCAGGCAGGCAGGAAAATACAAAAAAAAAATGGTTAAGCTTAATGAAACAAGAGCAAATCATCAAGTAAGCCTGAAAAACTCCAAGTTTTGCATTATTTGAGACAACATTTACCATTGCTTTAGCAGGCATCAAGATCCCGACATGGAGGAGGTTTTGGTTCTCCATGCAGAGTAGTATTGCCTCCTTCTGGTCCACACTTAGTGCGTTGTGGGTTTTGTGTGCCATGCTGAAATGCATAAGAGAAATTGAGTTTACAGCAATAATAGCGCTAGTCATATGAGAAACAAAAAACCCCAGGGAAAAGTAAAGATAATCAAAATCCCCTGCCAGTAGTCTTACCGGTGGCTTCTCCCCCTTTCTTAGCATCTCAACTATCTCAACCACTCGTTTTGGAGTAACATCTTCCTGCAATTAAAATGAAAGACCAACATAAAATTCTGAAAGTTTTACATCATTTGAACACACGAATACTCAACTTTTAAGGACAGGGATTATCATTGACCCACGTAATAATTGTAAGTATATCCTTCAGATCCATTGGAGTAATCGGCAACTGTAATCATAGGAGCATTTACGCAACATCCCTGCAGAAAAGCAATAACTAATATCACACCATGCATCCATAACAAAAGATGATCAAGAGTATCATAAAAGACCTGTATTTCTTTATCCATGTTCATATAGTTTTTGTACTTTTTAAGTGGATGGATTGCCACCCCTTAACCACTAATTGCCTGTGAAATTGGGTTCGATCTCTCTGCTAAGATGGCAAGAGCCTTTACAATCTAAGCTAATCAATATGTTTGCATTTGATCACCTTCTAATACCCTTCTACAATTCCATGCGGTTACCCCACAGGACAGGAGCACTCAAACAGTAATGTGTAGCAAGAGAACTGGGTAAAATCCATAACAAAATACCCATAATTTCAGTTGCTAGTTTTCCTCTTTGTATTTGTTAATTAGAACTTGAAGATTTCAACTAAACCTAGCAATAAACACACTGAAATCCATTTTCCAAAAATTTCATTGGAGCATCCAGCATGGATGTAGTTCTTTCCAATTACCGAGTCCTGATTCAAGAACAACCTAAGGAAAACAGCACTTCATTTAATAAAGATGGATGAAGAAATACTCACCATACATTCCATTTCTCCAACAGAGAAAAGGCCATCCTTGGTTACTTCTGCACATTAAAAATTGGAAGCAAGGGTTTATTCTCCAAATCTCAAGTCAAATTCTGAATAACATGTGATCCACTGAAACATGAAAGAAGCCAAGCATGTTATTTAGAACTCACCATTGCGCTTCACCCCCAAGTGTTTTAACAATGAATCTTCAATTTCCCGTGAACCTCGTATCATACATGGTGTTGTGCCACAAACCAATAGGTGATATTTGCCCACCTGAAAAAACAATTAAAGAGGCTCATGAAATTGCATTACGCATACATGGAGAAAGCAAGATGTAAAAAAGGATAAATTTTCTTACAGGAGACCAGTTGAACATTGAGTAAAAAGATGTAAAAAAGGATAAATTTTCTTACAGGAGACCGGTTGAACATTGAGTAAAACGTTGCGACTTCATACACACGGATAGGGGCAACTTCTATTACCTTAGCCACCTAGAGGATCCACAAAACATTTCAATACTGTTAATCATATACCAGTCTGCTTTCCAGTACAATTATCTTTCTTTTAGTCACATGAAGATATCCAAAAATTTGAAATTTACAGCAAACAGGTTTAAAAACTAAGAAAAACAAAGTGGCAACACATGTTAGCAAAACAAGTTCGTGATCTGATTAGATGAACCAAATAATCCAGTAAATCTCACTGAAACTCAGAAGGAAAAATAATAAAATATTTGATATAAAATAATACAATTCATGGCCATCTTGGATTTTTATCAATCTATCCATTTATGTTCAAGATATCAATTATTTTGCATCTCCTATAATTTTGTGCTCTACAAATAAGAACAGAGGGACAAAAAGAATGTCACACCTGCTGAAGCAAGAATACTATACACAGTGCCAAGCACAAAACCATCCTCAAACTAAACAGGGTAGCTTTAATGCTTATTCTACTAGGTTATTTTTTCCCCTGATAGATACAGCAATATTAGGTACAACCTTCAAGAAAATAAATTGGCTCCAAGTTTTTTTTTTCCTTTTTTTGGTTTTTTTTTTTTTGGTTTGATGGTCAGGAGGTATCCCAAGGCTAGCTTGCCTGAATCGCCATCGTCCAGTCACAGGCATGCCATCAATACCAGGATTATGGAGTATGAAATTCACTAGAAAATAGATCCTCATAACTTGGCCTTGGAATTGAAGAATGGTTGACAAAGTGGGGAGCATAGCCACAAACCCTTGTGGTTATAGCAAGTTGATATGACAAAATGTGATCATTTGTGAATTTTGGATACACATATCCAATTGCTTATGTGATTAAGAAATGCATTTTCTAGTTCTCCATTAGCTTAGGGTTGGGGGGTCCGATAATGCCAAATCATGATTTTGGAGGATTTTTTAAGCTTGATTACCATTGGAAAAGTCATGTGAAAAGAGGGGAAAAAAACAGTAACTATGGCCAGATTTACCCAACTTCAAACCAGATGCAATCCCTAAATGATTCGACAATAGACAAGCAACCAACAAACTGTTAACACAATATGATAAAATATCATATAACATTTCATTAAAATAGAAAAGCGCCATGATATGTTAGCATCCAACTCTCACCGCAATTATTTTGTTTACCACAAACATATCAAATGTGCCATTAAATTCCCTGTATTTAACAAGACTAGCTCGAATTTACTGCTAGAAGTTTATATATGTGAATTAAAATCAGTATTTTTTGTCCATCATGTCCACTTACAGCATTCATTGCTGAAACAGGGAGCCATCCTCCATGCTGTTGCTGTGCAAGATCTAACAGAGGAATAACTGCAGATTGCTTGTAGTTGGATGGATAATGAGATATTATTTCTTTAACCTGACATCAGAGGTTATGAAAAATGAAATGTTAACATCTAAACATTAATAGACAATCAGTTAAGAGAACAATCAATGTTTTTGGTGAAGGGAGTTAAGGATAGGGGCTAGGCAAGCTTCTGTTCGATTGAGATTCCAGGGTTATAAGGGCCAGCATTCATACTTTGATCGACTGCCCTGCTACTGCAGTACAAGAACACAAGGCTAATTGCCTCACCCATTCATACTAATAGAGAAACCCTTCATGCCTACAAGCCACTTAAAAATTGGATATGTACTGCTGATTTAAGAAAACAAAGTTTTATCCTTATGAATAGCTAATTTTTTTTGGTGAATTCATAAGTGCATGATCCTAACTTAATTGAAGAATGTAAACAGTTGTCTTTGTGATTTACAGAATTTTAGGTACAAGCTGCTGGTGTTATGTTTCACTCTCATCTTCCTCGTAACAATGATGAGATCATTATATCACCATGGTCACATTAAAGGAGAAATAGCTACAACCAACAAAATTGTCTGTACATGTTTAACAGTCATGCTACCAAAACAAGAAAGAAAATTACCAAAACTCTCATTGAAGACAGCAGAAGAGGAGAATTATTCCCCATGTATGAATACGTTACTGTATGGCCAACGGTAATAATAACCCCCAGAAAGAAGCCTCCTTTAAATGCAAAGAGTTCACTATCATCTACTAACACAGAGTTTTAACCCCTACAAAAGTTGTTACATCAGCACCCCAAGAGAGGAAAAGAAGTTACAGCCTAGGCACCCTGCGAGTTTCACACAATAATATCCCGTCACCCTCCAATGCAGTTCCTCTATGACGCTGAAGAAGGTCACCAAATCATAAATTGTTTTTATCGATCACCTTTCTCATATATTTGCTAAAGGCAATAACCTTCTTCAAGGCCATAAACGACGCTACTAACATACCAACAAAATGATCACTCCATGCCAAAGTCTCCTATAACTAACCAATATTCTGCACAAAGCATTTAATTCCAAACCTGCATTTATCATATAATACTCCCATTTCAGTGGCCCAACTTACATAGCATCATCATAATTGTAGATTCTTCTGATTTACAAGGTCATTACCTTCATGACCAGGCTCTAGTTTAGTAAGGCTATCCATCTCGCCGCACCCAATAGCTTGGCAGGAGACAGTTTCTAATTTCTAAACAACCCAGGCCAAAGCTTAAACTACACTAAACTTGGCTTGTCTCCGCCGATTACTACTAATAATTATGAATATAAATGATCAAGATTTATTGAAAATACATGCAAAATTAAGTGAAAATGCCATATACACAGACCGAAAGAAAAATAATAAGAGTGAATTACTTAAAGATTAAAATTATTAGCTATTTCACATTACCTTCTCTTTGTTCGCCGCCGTAAACTCCCATGGAAGGTCCGGATTGTTATCCGGAGTATTAAGGTGCTGCACCAAACCCCAATTTCATTTCACACAACATTAATTTCAAAAATAAATAATGAAAATAATGAAAAAATCAAAGCAAACAGTCAAAATTTCGTAGCAGGGAGGATTAGTGCTTACATAGTTCAAGGCAGTGGAGAAGGATCGAGATGCCTGTGGAAATGAGAGAAGCGGAGAGAAATGAGATCGAAGGAGGCGATTGGATGCAGAGAAAAACGATAGGAAATAAAAATCGAAGGAGAAAACCTGAGGAGTTAAGCGGAGAGCTTGACGGATCTCGAGAAGACGCGTGGCTCCGAGACGAGCTAGCATTTTCCGGGGACGCTGAGCTCAGTGGAGAGTGAAGACGATTTGGTTGGGTGGGACGATTCTGATGATATTGACCACAAATCCGAGAGAGGAAATGAATGAAGCCAGCATGTTCCGAGTATGATGCGTGTACAAGCCAATCGGCGAGTGGTAGGCGAGCTTCTGTTTTCGTCAGGCCCATTAATCTAGCCCGCTCTTTGAATCTGGACACGTGAAGATTGGTGGATGTGGATTGTTTTAAGGCCCGGCCCATACAACATAGAGAAGCTGTCCTCTTTTTTTTTTCCGGATTTCTAAAAATAAAAATAATAAATGAGAATTTAATCAGTTTTAATGTGATTTATAGATTAGATAAAGTGACACACAGTTGATTATCTGGAATATTATTAATTAAAAATTGATTTTAATTTATTATTTTTTATCAATTTTCATACTCGGAGAGAATTTTTTTCATATTAAATTAAATTGGATCAGATTTGCCCTAAAATTTTTTATGTTCTTTTTTTTTATCAAAATGTATTTATTAGCCCAATATTTGCCATTTATATTGCATTCTATGTTTAATTTGTTGTCAACTCGTATTAATATTTGGAAAAAAAAATTAAATGAAAGTTCTTTCTAAATCAATTATTTTATACAATTTTATTAAGTTTTTTTTTTAATACCTTTAGCGAAAGACGGTTGTTCTTACTTCTTACTCTTAATATATATATATATATATATATATATATATATATATATATATATATATATATTAATCTCTAATTTTTTTATTTATTTAAAAGAGACTAACATATTCATTTAATATAAATTGTTTTGAAATAAAAAAAACAGGGTGCTAGTACGGATCCATGCCAAGCCCAAAGACAATGCCAAAACTGAAACTAGCCCATCTTCCTCGCGAAAGGGGACACCATTCATCTCCTGAACAAGGATAACCAGAAGAGTGCGGTGAAAAGAGGAGCCAAAAACCCTTGAAAGATATTTTCCCGCAAAACCAAACTCCCCACCGCATTCACAGTATCGGCACCTTTAAAACTCACCGTTTCATGCCCATTCGCTGCCATAAAGTCTAAATCTAAATCACAGCAAGACCAAAATTTTCAACTTCCAACAATGGCTCTAGAGCAAACACTAGCATTATCATCAACAGCTAACCTATTTTTTTCCATTCCAAAAAACCCTCTCACAAACATCAAAATCCCTACTTTACCCCTAAGCCCCCTCTCCACCTCCTCTAAGAAGTCCCTCCCCAAACGCAGCTTGAAATGCTCCATTGACTACAGAGACAACCACTACAGTCAAACGGTTACGCATGCTAAACCGGCTGAGATTCAATGGAACAAGGAGCTCTGTAACTCGGTGCACCTCATCGGCATCGTTGGGATCCCTGTAGAAATCAAGCACCTCCCCTCCGGCAAGGTAGTCGCTTGGACTCGACTTGCTGTCAAGAAATCTGCAACCGACACCTCCTGGTAAACAAAATGCACATATGCAAAACATAAGTGAATTTTTTTTTTAATTTAACAAGTTGAATTTTGTACTTTTAATTAATTACAGTTGCATCTGCGTAGCCTAGAAATAGGTACATTTAATGGCATGTGTTCAGTATCTGTTACCTTTTACTTGTAGGGCTCTGTCACACATTTGTTTCCTGCTTTCCTGTGATATTACAAGCATTGCAGTTTGCTTCATAGGGTTTAAATTTCATAAACCCTTTATGGAAATGATAATGCGTGTTTCCCAGGATCAATTTGACTTTCTGGGATGAGTTGGCCCAAGTTGTTTCTCAGCATGTAGAGAAAGGCCAGCAAATATACGTGTCTGGTCGTCTGATTTCAGATTCAGTTGAAAATGATGATGGGAAGCTGCAGACCTACTACAAGGTTCTGTTATGGTCATATGTGCTTCTGGGCTAGGTTTTTTAATAAGCTTATACATCTGGATTTTTATCTTGCTCCAACTTCTTGCAGGTGGTTGTCCAGCAGCTGAATTTTATAGAGAGGAGCTCTCCGACAGGATTATATGACCGAGGCTTTAATAACATGGAAGCTGGTAAATCACATGTCTTTTATGACATAAGATTTCGAATGTAAAGTTATTGTTTGGTTGTTGACGTTATTTGATGTTTAACTGCCTGCAGGTAGAAAGTTTGGTAATAACACTGCAAATGACATGGGTTCCACAGAAGAACGGTGGCAAGCATTTTTTGCTAGTCCTTTGGAGTGGTGGGATAACAGGAAGGACAAGGTAGTCGTCTTAGTTAATAAATTGGAAAATGCATGCATACATATGCTTCTTGCCATCGTGTTTGATTGGAAAGTTCTTGAGTGCTTGCATTTGATGCAATGATCGTTTTGTGTTTGTATGTTCTGAAAAAAATTTCTTCGTGCATTAAGATTCTGTTTTATTGTTGTTCTGTTAATCCATTTTCAGTTTATGGTGTTTTTCATAATTGTTTATGAAAATGGATCAAGAGGCCTGTAGTAGTCTGCCTTTTGTTAATACTGCATGAGGACTTCAAATTGATTGTTTGCTGCTATATATTCCTATATGCTTCATTCATTATGTTAATTCACCATTATTTCTTTGATTTACAGAGGAACCCAAAATATCCTGATTTCAAGCACAAAGATACTGGAGAAGCTTTGTGGGTTGAAGGCAGGTACAATCCATCCTGGGTGAAGTCACAATTAGCTATATTGGATGAAAGAATGGGGTCTCTTCGTAATCAGGACTCTAAGTTGCGTTTAAGTTCAATGTCTGGTGATGATTTCTTGTCCTTTTCATAGCATGTAGTGCTTTCCCCCCCATTACTGGTGTCACTTATGGTGGAATTCCTGCTTATCAAGTTATTTTCCCTCTTTATCTGAGGTAATTTTTGAAAGATCCAGAATAGGCTTTGTATTTATATTATGTGATGTAGAAATATATTGACTATGAGTTGTAAGTTTAGTTGTGGCTTTTGAACCATTTAGAACCGTAATCAACATGCTTGTCATTATAAAACATGGTTCTTCTCTTTGGCCTCAAGAAAAATGTCCAACATGGACTGGTATTTCTTCATGGATTTCATCAGGAACATTATATAGCGTATTCTATGCAAGATTGGATTATTTTAGTGTTTATGCATGAGTGCTTGGTTGGACCTCAATCCATCCAGCTTGGCTTCAACTTGATCTATTACTACCATGGGCTAAGTAAAGGAGTAGGATGTAGAGCTAACATAATTAAGGAAATCAACACGATATTTGTTGAGATATGCATGTAATCCCACGTCAGAGTTTTTGTATATGAAGATGGACACATAACCCATGGCTTAGACTTTATATTTGGCAGCGTCATACCTGAGCTCTTGCGCCTTTACAACGTCCTCAACAATCTTGTTTGACGTTTTGTGCTGTGCTCACTACTAGTAGCTTACACTAAAAGTAATTAGAGAAGACATGACTGATGATGAATAGATGCCTCTGTTGTCTTAATCGCAATGTTTCTGTTATTCACAATGATAAGAGATACTCTTTCAGCTTTTTAGTAGTTTGCTCTATTGAAACTCAATGTCCGTAGATGATAGAGGTAGCAAGGCTTCAAGAATACAGAAATTCTAGAACTGGTAGCAGCTCTAGTGTCTCCTCTCCAGCTGCCATTTAGAATAGGAGGGAATCTAAGAAATTTATTCTCCTATCAGCAATCTCTCTAGTCATTGCTGATGACGAGTAATTATAAATACTGAAACACGTTTCTCACCGTCTTTCTAGATTTTGTTGCCCTCTCTTCCTAAAAATGGAAGTTTGCCGGAGTCATAATCATGTGCCTGCCCCCCTTTTTTTTTTTTTCCGTCTTGCATATGCATGAAGTTTCAATCTGAATCTTAGTAACGTACGCTCATAGAATCGGGTAAAGCCCTTCCAGGCAATCTGGCTTGGATGGGATTCATTCTCCAGCAAATTGGTGGAAAGGTATCTGCAATTTTTCTGTACATTCCTGAAAACCCAGTTTCATCTCCTCTCTGTATGAATGAAGTGTGATGTTAGCATCCATCCTTGTAAATGATCATCTAGGTATTTAGTGCTCGAACTGGTTTTTTTTATTGGACTTACCCCCATTTCTCCCTGTTATGCCAAAAACAATATTTGTTAGATGAATTGAGATGTACAGTTTTAGATGGAACCCTAATGTGGAATTAAAATGCTCTCATAGTAACTCTTCCTATCGTGGGATTGAAGAGGGTATGAATTCCTGCTGGAATTTCTCTTTTGAACCATCAATGGAAAAAGGAAAATATTGTTGAACTAGATTTGGAAAATATTGTTGGAAATAAGGTTTTGGATTTATATCAAAGTCCATTCAATCTCTCATTCCCCTACAAATGCTATGCCTCATGCATGACGATACCAAATCTCATTTAGACTATTAAGCATAAAAAGGAGCCTCAATTACCAAGTAAGAGCAAATATTTTCTCTCTATGTTTCTAGCACTGAATATTGAACACTCGTATATGATTCAGAAAAAAAAAAAAAGGTATAATCTTTTGTATCTGTAGTGTAATTGATACATATCCAAATCTTGGAAGAAAGCGATACATTTTCTCTGTGCAGTTGGATCTCGAGAATTTCCATTTATTCTCTTTCCCAGCTGTATTAATTCTTTATGATTTTAGAAAACAAAAACAAAATGAAGGCAAAATCAAGCTACACGGAGAAGGGAAAAGAAAAAAACATCTGATCAAATATGTTTCTGTTCCTATTACAGTAACCTTGAGAGACCTCACAATCTCTTGTAGAACCCCAAGGCCAATTACTCTTGTCCTAAATATCTCCAAATCTCCTTTCGTTGACACGTTTTGAACAATTGTGTTCTGTATATACTTTTTGTTAACAGCCCAATCCTCTGGCTTCTGATCCCTTCATAATTCTCAGCCTCTTGCAGGTGGAGATAAACATGCTGCAATACGATCAAAACCCTTGTAAGTTTGGGGAAACAGATAGCTAGGAGAGCACTTCATCTATATAAAAGATTAAGAAACAATGGAAGATGGAACTTACTCCCATGGAACGTCTCCAACAAGCATCCAATCTCCATCTTTATCTTCGTAAGTAGGAGCAAAGTCAGATCCATTGTATCCTTCCTTCTCTGAGTACTCTCCTGAAACATTTGTTTAGACTCTAATTAGAAACGATAAAACAATATTTAATCCACCATCATTACTATTATCATATATGTGATAAGGGAGTTAATTTGCATATGCTTACCGATGGTAAGCTTGAACATATCTTCCAATGCTTTGAGGAGCTCTGGGTAGCTCCTGTACACCTTAAGATCAATCTTCCTGAGATAAGGAGCTCCATCCACGCTTACTTTGACGTACATTCCAGCACCATCAACTCGATCATTTTTCTTTGGTTGCAAGCAATTTTTCCTGTAAGATCGGATTGGTGGCCATCCCACTACTTGTGCCCTGCCATCATTAGCCAACACAAACATGTTATCACAGGAGATATTCGACACAAATCAACGCAGTTGCTCATCTTGATCATGTCTAGAAAGATTCGGCTGTTCAATATGTTAGAGGTGAAAGAACTTACTTGGCAGGAGGGGCACCATCTCCTTCACAATTTTCAACATTGGAGGACAGACTAGAGCTGCCCTTGGACCTAGACTCCTCTGATATTTCTGGTGATGCTCTCTTGTTACTCCTAACACTAGGAGTAGTTGATGGTTTCTCTGGCTCATCGCTTCCAGGCAACCCTAATCTCAGTTCTGTTGCCTTTAGATTTAGATGTCTTTCGTATGCCACTGACCTCTCCATTGCTTATCACAAATCTTAGAGCAAAACTTGATGATGCCAAACAATAATTAATCTCTCTTTTGGCTACAACCTCTTGCGCAGAGGGAATTCTTGAATATTCCAAATCAATCAAAGTTGAACTATTTCTTGAAACTGTTGTTGTGATGCTGAGAAAGAGGCGATACAGAAATAGTTTTATAAGGGTTGTTAACAAGGGACAATATCCAGGTGACTTATTCTGTTCGTGCATGAATTTCATTGATCAGGAATGATATCCCCACGAACCTGTGCCACACGCTCTACCCTCTGGTCCAATCACATATTGCCAAGTAGGGTTTGCAGGTTGGGCTCACAGAAACTCGCCTGAGTTATGCGCGTGAAGCTGAATCATTGAAGTGAAAGACGGCAACAGATATCATTGCTTGTCAAACGAGACGCACAATGGAGTTTGGTGTTGTCAGTGAGGGGGACAAAGAAGAGACAAGCACGGCCGATGGTATTGAAGGCTGGGGACCAGGAGCGAACGGATGAGATTTGATTCTTTGAGAGGCAAATCAAGGAACGTTGGATCATGAGGGTTTGATGGGGACATCCCCATGTGACCTGAGGGTCCCTCGTAGATGTCTTTGATTGGCAATGCATGGTCATATGGGTTTGACATAAATGGGACCCTCTGTGTTTGGAATTTGATTTGGTCTCGTGGACGGTACATGACATGTGTAATGTCATGTGGCATGGTCAGCTCTTGCCTTTTTGAGCCTTACATGACCTTAAATGAATTATGCCATTCTCTTTTCTTTTATAAAGGCTGTACTATTATCTATGTTGTGTGCTAGATTAAAGTTTTTAATATAAAAAAATATTATTTTTTTAATAGAATATTTTTTTTAATCATATAAAATTCATGTTACATTTAACTTCACATGTTGAAAGATAAGCGTCAATAACCATTAAAAATATAGCTTAATTTAAATAAATTCAAGATATTTTTTTTAATATACTAAAATAATAACATATTGGATTAATTTAGAACAATTCAGGTTGCTAAATTCACGAGCCATATTACAAGATTATAATAACTTCATATAAAGCAAATCGAAATAAATTACACATCGCAATTTTCAATCAACTCAATGTTAAATAATAAAAAAAAGATACAAAAACTCTTCATGTAAACTTGGGTTATGAGACTAAAAAACCTCATAAAAAAATCAAAATAAATTATGAAATACTATTTGAATTATGAAATTATAAGAAAATCAATATAAGAAAAAGAACACAGTAAAATGACTTTGGTCATGTGACGAGAATAATCTTATAGAAAGTAAAGTGAAACAAATCATAAATTTTAATTCTTAATCAACTCAATATTAAAAAATAAAATTGAAAAAAAAATATTATTTTAAAAAGAAAAAAACTTAAGTCAAATCGAGTTAACTTGTTAGACCAACAATATAAATAATGAAATCGATATAACCATATAAAAAATAAAATACAACAAATTATAAAACCTAATTTTTAATAAATCAAATGATAAAATTAAAAAATATATATTATTATAATAAATAATATTTTGTGAAGTGTTAAACAGCAGAGTCACCATCCTTTTGGTTTTTGTTAATTGTTTAAAAAAAAAAAAAGGTTTCTGCTGCAATGCAATGTAGGCAAGTAGAATTCATCATCAAGATGTTCCTCCTTCCACCAACACTGCCCCCACGTTAATTACAGGGAAAGATGCCACCATTTAACTTTGAGTCTAATCTCCTAGCCAAGAGCACACATTAAATGCCTGCATCCATGGGAGCCCCATGACCAACTACTCGAGGCAAAATCTTTGTTTAATCAAGTCTTGAGGCGTATAATTTACAAGCCAAGCCCATATGGCTCCCAAATCTTCTCGGTTTTGCAATTAATTGAATGATGGGAATGCGTAATAACTACAATCTGTTTCTCCGTTATGCGATAGTGCTGTCTGATTGTTACCTTTTAAATCTCGTCCACAATTTGATTTTATGTTTAATTTTGGCCATGATATTTAGAATTTTGATAGGTGTAAAAACACAGAGCCTCCGCGAGTCCGCTATCTTGGCAGGTTTGAGATTTAAGTAATTTGGTAGCAAGATATTCGTGTGCTCCTGCATAATTCTAGCTCCGACTGCGACTTCAATTTCTCCAACCAAATCATCAACCTTCCTTTTGATAAAGTCGACTGCTTTGCTGCCTGGGATCGTGACTCACTACCAAGATCATATTTGCTCTTTCCATGGACCATTTATTTATAGAAAAGTTCGATTAAAATGCTCCCTCTCCCAGTCGAAAATGAACTTGGTTGAGTTGGAGGAGTGAAACTCTTTCCAGGAAAAGTGACTGGCTTGATCTTTTCTTCTGGCGATGAGATTCCTGCCGATGAAAGTGCTAGGCATCTTCCTAAAACGGTACAGAAACATGAGCCAACTTGGTTCGGATATTGTAAAAAAAAAATTAAATCAATCATGTGCATGCACGCAAAAAGGATTCGTGGTGCTTACTCAGCGATGCTGGGTCTAATCTTTCTCTGTCAGGCAAGCTCAAAGAAAGGGAAGATGAAGCATCTGGCAGTGATGGAACAAGCTGCAGGACCAGTTGCTTTTAATAAGATTGGAATAAATTCCCTGGTTCAAAGAGAGAGGAAGAATTCTGAGCATCCAAAAATCTTCAATTTAGTAATTTTCAAATTAACTGCGTTAAAAATCTGTTTATAAAACAAATCTATACTGGCTGGGTATTTGCTTGTTACAACTCACGTATTTTCTTATGAAAAGTAGAATTAAAAATTGAGAGGAAATCCTTTTCTAGTCTGTATTTGCCTCAAAAGTTAATTAATTAGCCCCTTTTATCTTTAATTTTGAGCAGACCTTCCAATTTGAGAGATAGCTTGGGATATGAAGCAGCTAGCTTCATTCTGGCTTTCAAGTAAAAAGTAGCTGGCAGTTGCCGGTGCTAGCACATAGCCACGCCCATACAAAGCTATGAGCCCATGTAGAAGATCAAGTCATGTCAACTGAAATTAAAATTAACGCAGTCAATTTTTGTTAAAGCTTAGAGATAAAGAAGATATGAGCCACTGCATAGCTATATAGAAGTTTGATTGCTTAATATATATATATATATATATATATATATTGTAAAACCACATTCAAATCCTTTAATTAAACCTTTTTAGATTGTAGTGGCAATTGCGGTTCAAAATATTTTTCGCTTAAAAATATATTATAATGATATTTTTTTATTTTTTAAAAATTATTTTTAAGAACAGCACATCAAAACAATCTAAAAACATAAAAAAATAATTAACAAAAAAAATTTAAGGGAACACAGTTTCAACCGCGTACCCAAATGATCTCAAATTTATCTCTGGAGTTTTTGTAATATACCTAACATAATTATTTTTAAAAATATTTTTGTTTTAAAATATATGAAAATAATTTTTATTTTTAAATTTTATTTTTAATATTAACACATCAAAATAATTTAAAAATACTTAATAAAAATTTAATTTAAAATAAAAAAAAATATTTTTTATAAAACACATTTATCTACGGCAAAAACAAGTAGCGAAAAACCATCTCGACAAAAAGCAATAATTTAAGAGAAACGGGCCAATTAATCATCCATTGTATGAACCATGCCAGACGCAAAAAGGGCCTACCACCTATTTCTAAACCAAGACCAGATCATGGCATTGATTTAGTGTGTGCTCGGTAAGGCTTCACAAATATTTTTTATTTAAAAATATATTAAGAATATTTTTTAATATTTGTAAATGATTTTTTAATGTATTGATATTAAAATAAAAAAATATTTTAATATATTTTAAATTCAAAAATATTTTTAAGAAATACCCTCCACCACATAACACAAGAGTTTATTTTCCTGCAATAAATGGGCAAATAATATAAACTATAAAGGATGTCAAATCGACGAGACACGTGCGATAATGAAACGGAGGCCTTGAGCCGCACGTGGTAGCAAAATGTTTTGGATTTTGGACTATCAGGGGTAGAAGAAATTAAGGCCCATAAAAAGGAAAGGCAAAAAAGCCCCCTTTCTCTCCTTCTTAGTTCTTGTTTCCCATGTATGGGTCCAAATAGCTCGCACGCCCGCTCATCATGTCGCTCAAGATGCCCATATGGCATGCCTCGGAGAGGGATCCACAGTCTAAAAATCCAAGGCACTGTTTGTTTTTTTGTGCTGTAATTTTGTTTTTTAAGAAATAAATTTAATTTTTTTAATGTGTTGATATTAAAAATAAATTTTAGCAAATAAAAAATTATTATTTTAATTTATTTCTAAATAAAAAATACTTGTAATGCACCCCGCATTGGAATTTACATCAATCTATTGGTGGTTCTTGTAATAGGAGTGTTTAGTGTTGTGGTATATATTTTTTTTAATTGCTTTTTTAATATATTAAAATAAGTTTTTATATAATTTTTTTATTTTTAAAATCAACACAATAAAATTTTCAAAACCCATTTAGAAACATCAATTTAATATTTTTTTATAACAAAATATATTTTCTTTCCTATATTATAGGAAAGAAAAAGAAAGAACCGCCTTTCATTTTAATTTTTTAGAATGACAATTCACCAAGATTGAAACACGTAATTCATATATTTTTTTCTTCGGGGGGTGAAGAAATAGCCATCTCGTGTTCTCGGACCACACGTGAGGCTGAGCTCGCTCAACTCTTGACCCCATTGCGGACGAGTAAAAACAGTCCAATATCGAGGCGGACAGAGGCCCACATCTCACACTGACAAGTGCCGTATAGGCGGTGTCTCGGCCTCTTTCACAGGATTTAACGAGGTCTGGTCCGTATTGATATAAAAAAGGGAGACATGATATCCGGCATCACGAGGCCCAGATGACTCATGCTTGGTATCTATCTACGTGCCTTGATCACCACTAATCATTCCTTATCATCAATAATTTTTCTGCAATCATTGAGCCACTCAGAATCGATTCAAAGCCAATACATATATGCCCACAACAAATGGAATTGATGGCCACAAGTACGGACGCAAAATCTCCCTCGCATGGCCAGTTCTAAAGGAATTTGTATAAGATATGAATTACAATGTAGAATTAAGATTCCAAGTAAATATCACACCTAAGTTGATAAGGATGCACACTTACATGTCTCTACTGACCGTCAGCATTTTTTCTGATCATCGAAGGCGAATTAGTTTATAATACGACGTGTTCATGCGTGTACGTGCACAGGAATTAAGCTGGGAAGTTAAACCTTGGTTCTAGCAATATTTGACTTGCAATATTATAGTTTCTTAATTTTGAATCATATGTGTAATTGATTCTTTGTTTGCATTACATGTTGTTCGTAGGTCGTGAAAAAATTTCACATCAAAATTCAGCTTTCTGGTGGTTGTAATCATGCAGCAAGACATGTGGAATTAAATATGAGCTTAGTTATTCCTAAGAAAATAAAAATCTCCTTATAGAAGGACTTCCAATACTTAAGTCAATAGATATACCAGAGAAATAGTATATGAGAAAATTAAAAGAAAATTTATTGGTTAGAGAAAATGTTAGATCTAAAAAAAGTATAAATCTTTTTATTTACCTGATAATCCAAGTTATTTATAAACTTTAGATATATTAGTTTATCTTGAAAAATTATATTACAATTGATTGATAAAACTATTAATGTTTATCATTGATTGTTCTATCTAGAACATAATAATGAGTGTCGTATTGTATTATTAGTTAAAAATATGGTGTAAACCATACATAGAAGTGTGTACTTGTAGAAAATCTACTAGTAAAGCGTAATTTATTTTTGTGCACGACTACATCTCTTTCTAGCTTCTTGAAGCTCGAAAAAATATTTAGGTGTACGTATATTGGACAACCTGTCGCGCAGGGGTAAGGGTGTAGTCGTTTTGGCCGGGACTCAAACCTCACGAGTGTTGCCTTTTAGGCCATGGCCAAACAATATGTGGCCATGATTTATTTATTTTTTAAAAAAAATCTACACCATCAAACAGAAAAATGCAAATTCAAGCCTGAAGCTTACTACTAGGAGATATATGCGGGGAGCTCATTTTCACATCAAAAGGCTTGTAATGGAAAGTTGCAAGTGTGATAAATTCGAAAACATGGCAAAAAAAAAAACCTACCAGTAGATGGGATTTTCCCATATCTCTCCCCTTTAAAAAAAAAAAAGCGAGTTAAAGATTGTTCGAAATGGGTGCATTTTTTTATTTATACTCCCTGGAGTCCGGACGGCCTTAACTAGCCCTTGTAGCCAAATGGCCGAGGCACCAAGAACCATAACTTCCCCGATTTTGAGGACATGACATGAGTACGATCCTTCCCTAAAACTTAAGATTTCCATAATAAATTTTCGAATGCATGCAGCGAGGCGTGTCAATCCAAAAGGGTGCAACAATTCACCACTGTATTTAATCGTTTCAATACAAGGAAATTAAGCTTGAAGAAATTCTACCATCACAGTAACCTATGCTGCCTTAGGGATATCAAGGGAAGGGCATAGGCTAATATTCCCATATAGATTCACCAACGCTTTAACGAAACAATTCCAGTTAGCACATATGTAGCAGGACTCGCGCTTTGGATCCGCTCTCGAAATGAGGTTTAGGTTCAAGAGATCATGAATCCAAGATCAATTTTTCAGCATAGAAGGTTCAGAGCACCAAGAATCCACCAGGCATATCAGTCTTAATATTTTATTTTGCGTTCTGCAATTCTGTGCTTATGATCTTTCACATATAAGCTTGTTCCATTTGACCCATACTTTTTTAGTCTGTTACGTAACCACCGCCCACGGATCATAACCTAACAACTAACAATTTATCTGATCAATAATCATTGAATCATTATTCAGTCTCCCTAGCTCGAAGAAAGAGGGGGAGCAAAAAAAACTGAACATGCGGCAGAAGGGTTATAATTATTATGACCACAGACCATTTGGTGATTGATGATTGCTGAAACTTATACCTTCTATATGATTCTTTGTAGGGAAAACAAGTGTCAAGATATAACACAAGCAATCTCAGCGCTATAGAAACCATAGATCTTCATTGAAGATCGATGTTAATCTCAAAGGCAGTTCTGATTAAAATATGATCCAATGTTTGCATCTCCGTTGAGAAACTTGGAGGAGTTAATTAATTAGCAACTCGATATATAGCAATAGTATAAATAAGTGGTAAGTGGGATGCCCTGCAGCGGCGCACACGGGATAGGGTTTGACACTTGGGCGACACAAGCCCCATGAGCCAAACAAGTTCACATGGCTCAGTCCAATGCATCTATGCACATGCATGCTTTTCTTTACACATTAGGGTCCACCATTCTAAATTCCCTCAACCACCCAAGCTCCTTTTTTATTACTATTTCTTCTCCCTTTGATCCTTTCTTAGCTTACTTTTTATTTCTTACTCCTGGCTCGAGACCATTTTCTGCTAGTAATTAGATTTACCAAATTCACTGTTTGACACGTTCTTGGAAGTATGAGCGATGTCTCATTGTTGCTCGTCCATCTTCGGCTTTTAATTTGCTAGTGATCATGAACGTAGCCTGCATGAGTGCATGCAATTTTAGACCAACATCGATCGCACAGCCAGACAAGCTCCGCT
>Ga0325410_1000656_pt1 | contig 36286 bp, 16 predicted proteins | sample PopdelMetagenome_16_FD_206182 | JGI IMG/M metagenome (GOLD analysis project Ga0325410, IMG submission 206182) | Populus deltoides microbial communities from Bellville, Georgia, United States - Xylem-PdIQD-R3 | ecosystem: Host-associated > Plants > Phyllosphere > Stem > Wood/Secondary xylem...
GCACAACCAGTCCCTTACTCAGACTCTCGCAGACCATAGGTTCCTAGTGACCATAATACTAGGTGGCGACTCCAAAGAACCAAGCAAAACCACAAATAATAAAATAAAATCGCCAGCGGACGCCGCGCGGATTTTGACGTGCGACATGATACATTTCATTTGTCTAAATCTACTAGACTTCTTTTTATGCTTTCATTCTCTATAGCAAATAAGATGTTTGATATTATTTATTCTGATGTTTGGGGACCAACTATTGAATCTTTTGATGAATATAAATATTTTGTCTTCTTTGTTGATGACTTCTCTTTTATTACATGGATTTATCTCTTGAAATTCAAAAGTGAAGTTGTGCATGTCTTTCAAAATTTTCATATGCTGGTCATGACTCAATTTTCTATGAAAATAAAAATTCTTCGATCTGATAATAACATTGAATCTATGTAAAAAAATATGACGTAATATCCAGCTTCTCATGGCATTTTACATTAGTCGAGTTGTTTTGGCACACCACAACAAAATGGGGTAGTTGAACATAAAAATAGAGACTTATTAGAAAAAAACTAGAGCCTTAATGATACACATGCATGTTCCAAAATCTTTTTGGTCTCACGGAGTGTTATTTGATGCATATCTAATCAATCGGCTTCCTAACCGAGTATTACATTTTAAATCACCTCTTGAAGTCTTGCAGAAACAACCACCTAACTTATCTCATTTGCGAGTGTTTGGTTGCACTTATTTTGTTCATATATAAAGCTCACACAGGACAAACTTGATCCAAGAGTCGCTAAGTGTGATACTCCTCAACACAAAAGGGGTATAAATGCTACCATCCTCCTTAAAAAAATTGCTCATATCAAGAGACGTCTGATTTGAAAAAAGCTCTTTATACTTTAAAAACAGGAATCAACAAGATGACTTAACATAATTATTTCCTATACCTAATGCTACTTCTACATACTTGGCTTCATTTGCAAATAGACTGACTATTGCAGACGACTCTTCCTCTTTCTCTGATGATGTGGCTACTAATGTAGGGGTTGTTAGTCTTGTTAATACACACTCTGAACACAGCCCTGCAGACTCCCAAACTAATGATAATAACAATCATGATAGGCATTTGTCCACTATAACTACAGATATGCACTCTGACTCAAGAGTTGTCATTCCTATTATTTCAGACTCTGAAGATGATTCAGCTAATCAATCCCCTAATCCTCACCTGCAGCACCCTCCTATCATTCCTATTACCACGGATTCTAAGGAAGTTTCTGAGAGTGAGTCTGTTAATCACTCTCCTTTTCCATAGCCTCGTAGGAATCCAACTCATCACCGTGCTCCTCCAACAAAGCTACAAGACCTTGTCACCTATGCTGCAAGGCATCCTATATCTGATTACCTTATATATCAACATCTCTCAGTTGAACATACTGTCTTTCTTAGTTATCTCTGATGAAATTTTCATGAGGCAAACTCACAGGATGAATGGTAGCAGGCTATACATAATGAGTTGCAAGCCCTTGATCAAAATAACACGTGGAGTGTTGTCAAACTCTCTAAAGATAAACATGTTGTGGGAAGTCGTTGGGTATATAAAATCAAGTTTAACTCAAATGGATTCATTAACAGATACAAGACGCGCCTTGTGGCTCAAGGCTATACTCAAACCTTTGGCATAGATTACAAGGAAACCTTCACATCTGTTGTAAAAATAAACATTGTTTATGTTCAGCTCTTAGTAGCTGTGAATAATAGATGGTTGATGTGTCAAATGGATATCAAAAATGTCTTCTTGCATGGAAACCTTGAAGAAGAAGTTTATATGAAGTTGCCCCCCGGTCACCCTCAAGGTTCAGACCCTAACTTAGTGTGTCGGATTCACAAATCTATTTATGGGTTGAAACAATCTCCACGAGCTTGGCATGCATAATTGAGTGTTGTTCTTAAAGATAGTGGCTTCAAATGAAGTAATGTAGACTCCTCCTTATTTTTCTAGCTTGGACCAACGACCAAAGTAATGGTTCTTGTCTATGTTGATGGCCTTATTATTATGGGAAACAATGGTAACGCAATATCTCATCTCAAGGCTACTCTGCAACAACGTTTTCCCATTAAAGACCTTAGCAATTTGAAATACTTTCTTAGGATTAAAATGGCTATTGTTCATAAAGGGCTATTCCTTAACCAATGCAGGTATGTTCTTCATTTACTTAAGGATACCAAGATGATGGATGTTAAACCTACCCCTACTCTATTGAATAGTAAATTGAAGCTTGAAACAACTAGTGAACCTTTTTGGTCTATCAATTACTATCAACATCTTATTGGTAGACTCGTTTATCTTACTATTACACGGCCTAATATCACCTACGCAGTGAACCTTGTTGGTTAGTTCATGCATACTCCTATAGTTTTTCACTTGAGCCTTGTTAAATGAATTTTACGCTATCTAAAGGGTTCTGCTTCTCGTGGGATTCTTATGACTAATTATGGTCATACTCAGATTACCAGATATAGTGACTCTGATTGGGTAAGTAATGTTATTGATCACAAATCAACTACTGGTTTTTGCATGTTTGTTGGTGGTAATTTGGTTTCCTAGCATAGTAAAAACAACATATTGTTACACGCTTTAGTGCTGAAGCTGAATATCATGCGATGACATCCACAACTTGTGAATTAATTTGGCTTAAAGGTCTTCTGTCAGATTTAGGATTTTCTAGCAATATTCTAATGACTTTGTTTTTTGATAATCAAGTTGTCATGCATATTGCAGCTAATCCTATGTTTCATGAAAATACTAAATACATTGAAGTTGATTACCATTTTATTCACCAACAAGTTCAATTACAGATTATCAAACTATGTTACACTCGCAGTCGCGATCAATTGAATGATCTATTTATAAAGGTTCTAACTTCAGCTCACTTTCATCATCTACTATCCAAGCTTGGCTCAATCAACCCCCTTAATCCAGCTTGAGGGGGAGTATTGAAGGAAGGACAACAAACTCCCACTCCAACACGGATTGCAAGTCCTCCTGCAAATTAGATTGCAGAGTCTGACCTTAACACAACTTGTAGAGTTTTAGTTTAACCCCAACACAAGTTGCAGATCTTCTTTCCTACTGCAATGTTGTGTTACTCTGCATACAATTGATAGGATAATAGTTAATAGAGATAGACTCTGATTTGACCATGAACATAGCTTCCTCTACTGTAACAGAAATCAAGTGTATATATATCTCTGCTGCTGTAACAAAATTATGATGAATAAGTCTCTTCTTTCTCTTTTGTTTCTTCAAATTAAAAACAACTGCTTAATTAACTATCTTTTAAACAATTACCTTCTATAATTAGTAATGTCCATGGCTAAGAAAAATTTTGCCTAAGCCATCGACTGTGATCTTGATCTATTTTACTAATTAGCTGATGACTAGTCCTCTATGTGTGTGTGTATTGTTTTTATCATGTAAAATGGGCTATATAGATAGATCAATCATTTTATTATTATTATTATTATTATTATTATTATTATTATTATTTGTTTACCTTTCAAAATTGTAGTATATAAATTGAAAATATTTTCTAGATAATATAGAATATATTGGTGAATAACTTTTAAGTAGCCATGAATCAATAAATCTGGTCATGAAGATAAATTTAAGATGAAAATAAGTTTTTAATCAAATTTTGAACATTTGCATGGAGTTTTGGATATTTTTATTCAACGTAATTTTATTTCTGGAAACAAAAATTGTTTTATATAGTAATGATTATAAATAATTTGAAGTAACAAAAAATGAATAATTGTGAGATAGATAATATTTGAATTATATGCATTTATTTCTTTAATTAATGAAAAACAATTTCAAGTTATAATCATAAGAAAATAATGACACTTCTAACTACTGTTTTTAGATACTTTTTTAATTACCGATATATATTTGGATATATTTACCGGTAGAGGATATATTTGAATGTTTATTCAACTTATACGTTAATTCTATAAATAATATTAATCATAATGGATTTAGAGAATGAACAAGCCTGAAGGGGAGTTCAAAGATTGACCTTGGCCTTAATCCCCTCAAAATCCCGAGTCCAGTGTTCATAGCGAGAGGAAGAAGAATCAATAAATCGGGAACTCATCTAGTTCCCTGCTGAACTGGTTCAAGCGAAGAGGTAAATGCTGCAAGGATGGAAGACCAAATAGAGAAGAATATAGCATTCTACCAAGCTGCATACCAGACAAGTAGAGGTGTGAAAGCTTAGGAATTCCATAAATCCCTTTGAAATGGAGGGGTGCAACTTCTGCAAACTATGAGTCCATGAAATGGAGATTTGCAAGCAATGAAGGGATAATTCTAGAAAACATGCAACTAATCAAGGTCTTGAGATTACTGATTCACCGAAGTGGCATGGCCCAAACACCACTGTTCAAAGGAAATTTATGACATATCTTTTTCATTGGCTTCGCCCCAAATGAAAAAGAAATGTCATAGATGAATTTATACGACCAAATTATATCAAATAAATTTTGAAATATATTGTCAAATCAATTTGATTTCTTGCCTTTTTTTTAAATTAATATTATGAACAAAATTTCTTAATTTATTATGTTATGCAATTTAATTTCATTTTAGGAAATAACAATCACATATTGAAATTGCTGTGCAATTGATTGCCAATGATTAATGAATCTAAATATATAAGTACATATAATTACATGAGTTTGATTAAATAACCAGCTCAATCTTAAGGCCTTTACTGCATGACTTTAGAAAAAAAAATCATAGAAATAAATTACTTTGTTAATCTAATTTCATAATATTTTATAAATTATTTTGTGGTTAATTTATGTTTCTTCACTTTTATCATGTGTTTCTTTTTATAATAAAAATTAAATCTTTATGTACGTTTTGACTTTAAAATAAAGTTGCATTTTTTATTAGAAAACAACTAAATTAATTTTACCCTAAGTAAATTAACAAATAAGAAAAGAAAAAAAAATGATTTGAATCAAGAAAGTAAGGGCGATGACAAGTTTGAGGTGTGTTTGGGCATGTAAGTTTGTGTGCTTAGTGCTTTTATATATATATATATATAGTCTACACGAAGATGCATTGTCCTTCACTTAATGTTATTAACTTATCTTTAAATACCTTAAAAACCCCAATGAAACTATAGAAACACCACTGAATGACCAGTGGAATGGGGTTTTCTTTTAGCTTTACTAGTAATTTCCTGGAATATAGAAATTGAGGTTTTTTCTATGATTTTGAAATAAATTCCCTATGAACTCCAAATTAATAAAGTTGTCATTAATCAGATACAAAATCTTTACATTGCAATCTCAGATGCTGACTTAAGTCTTCTGAAATCTCTGAGGAAGATAACACTAGAAGTTGCTCCCTCATCAATTTTATATATATATATATATATATATATATATATATATATATATATATATATATATATATATATTAAATGAAAATATTATAACATAACATATTAGTGTTATCTGTTAAGTACATTGTAGAAAACAATATTTATAAATTTTGGATGACAAATTTAACAATTTATAATTAAATTTTAATCTAATAATAAATAATTTATTATTTTAATCTAAGAAATTTATTCAAAACGTCGGAGATACTCAATTATTTTGACATTTGATGAGAATAATAAAAGCTAATTAAGAGATATTCTCATATTCAATTTCTACCACGCTCCATAGGAAAATTTATAAACTTAAGAGTTAAAAAAGGATGGCGATCGAGAGACCTTCCGGGATGATATATACTGTAGTTCAAGGGGAAAGGGATAAAAGACAAACAAACTAACGATTGAATCAGTAGTAGTGGAGAAGGGCATTCAGTGGGTGCGAGGACGTCGAAACTGGTGTTGGCCACCATGGTTGCTTGATTCCGAAGACATTTTCCAAAGCACAGAATTTATGTTCATACGGAATCCCATCAATGACTTCCAACTCGCCGGTTCGGATGTTGCACGAGATGATGTGGTAAAGGAAGCCCAAGTATACCACATCCTTATTTTCTGGGTGGAAAGCTAGTGCCCGTGCATTGACCCTATTCTCGCTCTTTACAAAATCTCTAACCCAGGGTTCTTTGGAGAACATATTGTCAAAGGAAATCACGTGTACCAAACTGAATCCTCTAGTCTCATTGTCCTTGAGCTCCCAAACACTCAGATGATCATTAGAATCTGAACGGTAGGAATTAGTGATGATCTGCATGAACCGCAACAATCCTCGGCATTCCCCAAGGCGGAAATTAACTACCCGTAAAATGAGGCGGTCAGGATTGTTAAGAATGACGTCGGGCAATGGGGTTCGTCCTTTAAATTGGGATCCATCGATGAAAATGGTTTGACCATCATTAAAGGGATCATATGCAACAACATCTCTACCATTGTACCAATGCAACTTCCCATCATGTGCTAAAACATTGGTAAAGATAAAGTCATACTGGGCACCTACCAGAAAAGATTCATTCCATTGTCCAGTCTCAGAACAATATAAATCCACCGCGACATGGTGCTCTGCTACCTCAATAAAGCGTACTAGCCGAAAACGAGATTCATATTGTTGTCCTTGAATCCATCTCTGATAATTTGGCTGGCAAACCAACCCAAAATATATTCTTTTTGTTGTAGTTCTTATGAGAGGAGGAGGGAGGACACTCCATTGCCTAGTGAAGGGATTGCAGATATAGTAATGAGTGATAACATAATCACTGTTTTTTGCTATGCAGAAGAGTAGATCATTGCAGGAAGCCTTTACAGAAACAATAAGACTAATGTCGTTTTCCTGTGGAAGAAATTCCAACGTGAATTCCTTGGGGGATTCCTCCTGATCAGCACCAGTTGCGAAAAAACAAAGCCTTGGATCGTTGTATCTACTAATAAAGAAGAAAGGGGGGTATTTGTGGTATGCAGCGGCATAAGAAGAATAATGGTTTCTCAGCTTGTCATTGATATGGTGAGATATAAACCTGGAAACAAAATAGGGATTCTCTAGTATAGAACACCAACCTTTGGAGACCAACTTGGAACAAAAGACTGATTTTTCTGGTGGAAGTCGAACAAGAATGTTGATCAACAGATCGGCATTCAGATGGACAAGAGAGAAATCGTTTTCTCCTCTTGCTGCTGCTTCTACTGCTTCTGCCGCTATGGATAATTCTGATGTATTTATTTCTCCATCCATTTGTTTCTTTTAAGTTTGGCTTTCGCCGTTTTGCTCTCTCTATATATATGCACACATTCTTAACATCTTGTCATTCAAGGAATAGGATTCTTAAAATATCCGAATTGGAAGAGGTTTCTAAGTGCACTGCATCTGCTTTTAGCGTCATACCGTTACTCACTGGGATTATATATTAAATAGAAACTGACTACAGCTATTAATCACGCAACCACCTGAGGATAAGTCCTTGGGTAATTGAATTGAAGTATGATTTTCATGCCTTCAACTAGAATTAATTAGTTAAATAAGGATTCGAAATACAAATCCTTTCTATCTAGGAAACCTTTTCCTATCTCAACACAACTGCTAGCGCATTAGTGCAAAAGTTTCTTTTTCCTGAGCCGTTGACTTGTGATATACATGGTTAGACCCTATGTATAATGCAGAAAGCAGATGGAATAGGATTACTGTTTGTTTGAAGATAAGTAAAAAAACATTCCTCAAATTAATTAACTTATTTACTCAGAATATATTTTTTCAAATATTTACTATTTTTTATTTTGATTTTGACATTAATTATTCATACATTTTTTTAAATATTTGATTATATTAAATTCAAAACCAAACCCAATATATGTTCAAATTTTCAAATAAAAGGATATTTAAACAATATTTATGATTGGCTTCACCCAAAATGCAAAAGATGAATTTATATGACCAACTCATATCAAATCAATTTTGAAATACACTGTCAAATCAATTTAATTTTGAAATATTTTGTATGTCGCTAGGAAGATGAAAATTGATTCTGTAGAGGGTTCCCATCTTGATCCACTTGATGATAAGGTAAGATCAGTGAGTGCTTCATCTTCTTCTAAGCTTTAGTGTTGTTTTTTATAACTTGTAGCTGGAGTTTGTTATAATCTGCTAGAGGATAATTTTGTGGAACTTACCTTTTCATTTTATATAGGTTGTTAATTATCGGATCAGTTGCGTTGGAAATGGCACATAAGGATCTTCTACACCGTAAGTTGTCGTGATTTTGAGCATATTTTGCACCACATAGAATTCATATGCAATTAGTGCGTTAGTATATATGAATATATGTGGTCAATATATGGTAAACTATGTTATAATGTTGCCTTGTGAAGCCTGACTTGTCGGACTGGTTGTATTGCAAGATGTTGCCCTCTTCGGTGGAGCAGTTTATCATAGAGCTAGTAGCTTGGGCTGGAAGGTCTGTTGGCCGACTTGGCATTGTTCCTATTTGTATTGTTTTTTGCTTTTATCTGGTTAATTGTTTATTCCTCGGCCTCAAAATTTGCTTGATATTTCGAATGTCTTCTTCCAGTTGGTATGATTTCTTCCATCTTGATGGGACCCATCCAGTGAAGGTTGAACCTCTCCTCAAAAGTAAGGTATGGATCATAATTTTTCTATTTGATTACTGGTTCAAGGGTTTAGGGTTTAGAATGAGGAATATTTTGAAGCAAAAAATATGGTAAAGAATGAAGTATCGTGATTCTGTTGTCCTGTTAAGAAACCTAGAGGTAGTTGCAATGTAGGAAATGTGTGGAGCTCTTGAAAGCTTCTAGGAAACTGGTTGCTACAAGGGTGGAAATTAAGTCTGCCTGCTACGATATTTACCTTTCACTTATGTTAGAATACTTATGCTCATAATTGATGAATTAACGTGTTTTTTGTTATTTTTTTTTTAGAATTCATGTTCGATAAAAAAATCAAAGAAGACATTTTACAATTACCAATTATAGTTATCTTGGACTATCAGACACTAGATATCGGTTACTAGTCACCTTGATTAGAGGAAAAATAATAGATTACTTAAATCAAAAAATTAACCAATTATCCAACATATAAACTTCGATTTTAAACTCTTTGGATTTTGAGACTTCATTAATTGGCGTTGTCTATGGGAAACAAATCAAAAGGTCATTAATTATTCTTCCTTGACTGGTTTTTTATATCCCTAATCATCATTAAAGGCATATTATCAAGACTGGGACGTGTCACAAACCTCTCTACAATTATTGGCATATCTAGTTCATCAAAGCTTTAACAACTCTTCAGTAAGTAGGAAAGGATATGCAGTAATTTATTCGCTCTAAGTTAAAGTATGATTTCTTCTACTTGCCCATAGACTTAGTAAGACAATAAAACTTGGGCTATACGTTTGCCAACTTCACAAATACAATTAGAACCTCGAGATTCTAGAAAGCTTTCAACAAGTACAAGTGGAAAGTTGGTTTAAACAGTTAAGCATGTTAAGTGTCTTTGGCAATCATCCAAGAGAAATGAAAGAGTTTCCCTCACACTTGACACTATGATCAAATGAAAATTCATCAATAGCAAATGAGAATAACAATATAAGTTTTTTGTATATGAATGACTTATTCAAAATATGTTTTCATTTTCTTCAGGTGATGCCCGAGGACCTCTCATCAACTAGTTAATGAAGGATTTGACTTGGGAAATAGCCCCACAACCTTCAAAGGATAGGATAGACCTAGTTTTCCTAGTGTGATTGCATAATTTATCTTGGAAGTGATTGACCTAGTCACCCTATGCAATTGCACAACTATCTAAGGATGGGATAAGCCTCACAACCTTCCAAAGATTGGATGGACTTAGTCTTTTTAGTGTGATTGCACAATTTATCTTGGAAGAGATCATCACGGTCTTGCTATTGAGATTGCACAATTTACCTTGGAAGAGATTGATTTAGTCACCCTAGTGCAACTCTCCAAGGATGAGATAGGCCTCATAACCTTCCAGGGGTAGGATGAACCCAGTTTCCATGGTGTGATTGCATAATTTACCTTGGAAGGGATCGACATGGTCTTTCTAGTGTAATTGCACAACTCTCCAATGATGAGATGGATAACGCCTCAACAACGGGGATGAAAGCGATCTCCCTAAGGCAATAACCCCATAACTTTCAAAAAAAGTTTTGACTTTGTCCTCATAATACAATAACACCAATCTCCACATGATCTTAGCATCATCTCAATGATCTGTTGAAATAAAAAGATATAATCATAACCTAAATTTCTTTTCGGTTCCAAGTAGGGGGTATATCCTAGACATGATCTTCCTAGAGTAATTGCACAACTCTCCAATGATAAGATGGATGATGCCTCAACAACGGGGATGAAAGCAATCTCCCTAAAGCAACAACCCCATAACTTTCAAAAACAGTTTTCACTTTGTCCCCATAATACAATAACACCAATCTCCACATAATCTTAGCATCATCTCAATGATATGTTGAAATAAAAAGATATAATCACAACCTAAATTTCTTTTCGGTTCCAAGTAGAGGGCATATCCTCCTAAGGTTAGACAAAATTCAAAGGTCAATTCCTGTTAAAATTTGATAAATGTTTTTCTAAGTATGGGCATTGGACCCATATAGATTTTCAATAATTTCCTAAAGGTTTTTAGACCTTACATGGAATTTTTATTATGAACGTTGGACCAATATAGATTGCCTAGAGAATTCCATCAACTTTTTTCTAAGTATAGGTGTTAGACCCATATAAAATTTCAAAATTTTTCTTAAGGGCCTTGAACCCCACGTGGAATTTTTACTATGGATGTTAGATCCGGGATGAAAGGAATCAAATTTATAAAATAAAACAAAATATATGTTACATGGAAAAACCTTATAGGAAAGAGGCTGTGTACATAAGGACTGAGGGGGGGAGGCTCAGATGTTTAGACTAGGATCTTCAGCTAGGTATTCTCCATGTTGGGCAATTACAGCCCTCTGTAAAATCAGGCGCTAGAATTGGATGGAAGAAAGCACTAAAATCCACGCATTCTTCTAGATTGATTGAAGAAATACAAGTTGGATATAGTAAGAAAGATATTGTCTCTAATAATCTCGAACAAAGCTGCAAACCCCCAAAAACATTCCTGGAACTCCTTAAAGGAATTTCTCAATGCCTCCAACTGAGTTTAAGAACTCTAGGCTTCTTTTTAGGAAGTAAAAGCTCAACCCTCAGACCGTCTTAGATGGTCTTCGCCTCAAGAATCTCCTGTTTTAGGATATCCACTTTATTATAAATAGCTTGAAGCAGTTTATCATTGAAGCCTAACTGAAGAACAATGTCTTGTATCTATTCCTTTAGTGATGAATAGTCCACCTTAAACCTCCTCAATTTGGCCTCCACGGTAGTCTTCTCCTTCTTTAGTCACTTGAAGGCAACTTAATTTGCCTTATTTTTGTAATGACCTCTCTTATGTGGTTCTTCTTGGTCATTTAATGCCTCTTGGAATAAGCGCACATTATAAAAGTCTGTCAAAAACAAGTGTTGGGAACAATGGTCATAAAACCAATCTACAAAGAGGAATGATAAAGTTCATTACATTGAAGATGGGGAAACTGAAAGAAGCTCAATAAAGACCGAGATCAGGAAAAGCATCCTCAAATTCAACTTCCTCAGGAACGACCCAAATAAAAGGTCTAATTGTTGTAGCCTCTACAGACAAAGTTAGAAGTCGAGTAGATGAAATGCCACCATATGAGCCTTTCTGGTTGAGGCTAGAACACCAATTTCTATAAAGGTAGAGACCATTCTTCTCTTAGAATGTGCCTTAGGCACGCAATCACTTTGGAGGGGGTCAGATTTGTTTGACCCCCAAGCAGGGGAGTGTGACTACCTCTAGCTTTTATTTTTGAGAGAGGTAAGGCTCCCACCATTGCATCCCCATGGATAGGGATTTCATCGATGATGATGGTGGTGGTGGTGGTAGGGTTGTCATTCATCTCTTCTCTAGTTTTACCTCTACTCAAGATAAGAGACGAAGACCCTTTCAATGAAATCTCCTTTGTAGACCTTGTTGAAGTTTCTCCTTCTCCTTCAGCTGTTAGTCATGTCATAATCCAATTTTTTATTTTTTTATTTTTGTTATAAAATAAAAAAATGAAATGAAAAAATTGGAATGAATGAAGAAATTTGAGATTTGGATCAAGACAACACAAATAGGAAATTTTTTAAGATCAACTAGGGAGGAATTGTAAATTTAGGGTTCAATTTTGTTAGAAATTGAAAGAATTGATAAGTTTGGGGACTTAATTAAACTTTGAATTGGTTCAATTAATGATATCAGGAATTTAATTAAAGAATTGCTAAGTTTGGGAACTTAATTGAGCTTTGAATTAGTTTAATTAATGAAATCAGAGGCTTAAGTAAAGAAATATTAAAATTTAGAGCTGATTTAGGTCAAAAGTAGCCATGACGAAGGAAAAAAAACCCAGAATAGAAAAGGGAATAAAAGACATAGAGAAAGACGAGAAGAGAACAGGAGAACAAACGGGATAAAAAAAGAGACAAAAAAACAAAGAAAAAGGTAGAGAAAAGAAACGCAGAGAGAACACGAGAGAGATAGCAAGAGAAGAAAACTCAAAGAAAAGAAGACTAAATAGCAGAGGAGAGGAGAAGCCAATAACAGAAGGGCAAATCCTAGCCTTCTCCCAGAATCCTAACAATGAGCTTCATCCCCGGGTAAGTTCTTCTCATTTCCCTCGTCTTGCCATTTTTAATTAACCATCTATTATGCGAAGCAAGCATGAATTAATTCATGAATGCTCGCTGCTACACGGTTTGGTCACTGCCTTGGGCTAATGACGAAGCTGGTCTATACGGCTAGGCTAGATCCAGCCCCCCTAAAAAAATAAAAATAAAAATAAAATAAAAAAATAGTTTCATTTTTCTTTTAATTCAAATTTTATTAGTTTATTCACTGGCGCTAGAGTAAAAAATACTATACTTTTTGGGTTACGTAATATTTACTAATGCCAGGGTTGAAAATATTTATAGTTGAGTATTCACTAACGCTAGAGTCAGGAATATCTTAGGCAAACCATGAAAAATATAATACAACAAACTTTTAGCAATTTAAGACAAACCAGCAATGCAATCTACCTCAGGTAGGACGCTAAATGGATGATAGTATCTTTCCTTTTGCGTAATCAGTCTCGTACCATAGAATCTTTGTTGACCAGTTAGGATTTCTAGTGATCATAATACTAGGTGGCGACTCCTTAAACTAGACATTTTTCCTTAAAGAACAAGATGTCAGATATCGGGTTTTTTTTCATGAAAATTTTTTGATCATTCATTGTGATGTCCGGGTGTGACAAGTCCTCAAAAAAAAAAAACAAAGTCAACGGTGAACTTAGATGTAACAAAAATAAAAAAGGGTAAGGAAGTTGCATACTTTACAACATAACCTAGTAGTGCCTTTTGTCCATACTATTGACTTCGTACTTGGTTGAGGCCGATGTCAATATAACATATGTCTTCCCCTAATCCAAGTTCAGATAGGGTTTATTGTTGACTTCAAAGGAAGGGACCCTCTAATAGTGGGAGTAACCCTTAATCTGTTGCATCCCATCTCTAGGGCTGACTAGCCTATTATACCACACTATCAGCCACCTCCTCCTCTATTTTTTTTACATAAGTAGGTTTTCCCTGCAGGGTTCCTTTCATGGCTCTTATGGGTCTATTGGTGAAGTTAAAGAACCAACATATGTCATTGTCACCATTGGTGCTAGCAACCAGATGATAACATGTCCTAAAAACACTAATTATAGGCTCAATTATGACGAGCCTAAGAAACTTATCAAAGGCGGACAAGATTATCCACTTGTTGGGATGCAACTGGCTTAGACCCCATTGATAATACCTAAAAACCTCCTTCATAAATCCTTGGAGATGGAAGGTGTACCTTAACGCATACATGTAAAAATGAGTTGTAATTTCCAAATGACCTTAAGCAGAGCTTGAGGTCAATTGGTTAATATGCTCAGCCTCGGCAAGAATTTAAGTTGTGTACTCTCTTACTTGTCGAACATTAACGAACTTAATATTCTCCACACCTAAAGTGCTAGGGGAATCATCCTCAAGGACCTGAGTTAACCTTCCTCTCCCCTAAGGTTCTTAATAACAACAGAAGAAGTACTTCTCCTTGTCATAACCTAATTTTTTACTTCTTTTATTTTATTAAAAAAAATGAGTGAAATGATAAAAATAAAGAATGAATTAAAATTTGGGTAAGAGAAACATGATTGGAAGTTTTGGGATTTAATTAAACTTTGGATTAGTTTTAGTAACCAAATCAAGAGCTTAATTGAAGAATTGATAAGTTTGGGACTTAATTGAACTTGGAATTAATTTAATTAATGGAATCAAGGACTTAATTGAAGAAATATCAAAGTTTGGGGTTTAATTGGGGTCCAAATTGCAGCAGATTAAAGTTCAAGGACTAGCTTGTAAAAGGCGTCGAAATACAGAGGTCTAATTATAATTTAACTAGGGGTTTAATTACAAAATTTTTAAAACATCAAGGACCAAATTGAAATTAGCGGTTGAATGGAAAACAAAGCCGTTTATTAGATGATTGTTCATTATCTTCTTCCTCTGTTTCATCCATTCGGCAGCCAACACGTACGTTTCTTCATTGAAAGCGTCGGTTATAGAGCATTTAAGAGGCCGACCATTACCACCACCGGGGCTGTCTTTGGCCTTATAAAAGCTATGCAAAGGCAACCTCGTGCAGGGGGAAGAACTGAAAAAAAAAAAAAGAGCAGAACCGGCAGGAGGGAAAGGGAAAACACGAAAAAAAGAGAGCCAAGAAGAGAGGCAGGAGATTATACAGAGGGAAAGGAAGGAGAACCAGAGAGGAAAAAAAACAGAAAAGCAGAGCACGAACCAAACAAAGAAAAACACAGAAAAAAGGAAAGAAAAAGGAAAACAGACAAAGAACAACGAAAAACAAAGGAGGAAACCAGACTAAAAACTCAGGGGAAGACAGGGGCAGGTTGAAGCAGAGGAATGGGAAGGCAAAATTCCTTCACAACTTCGGCAGCCGCAAACAACAAACGAAAACCGGAGGGAGCACAAAAGATCGATCAAATACTAGAAGCATGGGAACCAACCATTTGCAGAATCACAAGAACAAAGAAGAAAGAAGAAGAAAAACGTGCAGTAGACCAAGTAAGCAATTTGTTCTTCTTGCATTTCTGTTCAATTTGCATTTGCACTGTGCAAGTGAATTTTAATTCACTTGCATAGTGTACAACACGTGTGGATTAGCACGCGTGTTGCTTTGCCCAGCCCGGGCTATTGGCTTGGGCCAGTGATCGAGCTGGGCTGGCTGGGTCCAACCCAGCCCACATAGGCTGAGCTGGGCCCGGCCCTAAAAAAATAAAAAAATAAAAATAAAAATGAAAAAATAGAAAGTGTAGAAATAAAAATTTTGCATGTGTTTAGAAAAAAAATGTATTTTTATCAATTTATTCACTGATATCAGGATTGGGAATAAAAAAATATACTAATTTTTTCTTAGCTATGAATTTTTATCAACGCCAGAGTTGGAATCATTCGTGATGGAATTCTTACCAACGCTAGAGTTGGAATTATTCGTGGTGGAATATTTACCAACGCTAGAGTTGGAAGTATTCGAGATTGAATATTCATTGACGCTAGAGTCAGGAATATTACGATTAAACCATCATTTTTTTACATAAAAAATAAAATAAATATACACTTGCATCAATTTAAATTTATTTCATGGGTTTATTCATTGACGTCAGAGTCAAGAATATCATACGTTTTTTTTTTTACAAGCGTTAGATTTAGAAGTACCAGTAATTAAATATTCACTAACGTCAGGGTCAGGAATATTACTAGTGAACCGTCATAACACAAATCAATAATTTTTAGCAATTTAAGATTAAACCAGCAATGCAACTTACCTAAGGTAGGGTGCGCTAGGGGTGCTAATACCTTTATAGCCTCAACTAGTCCCGTACCATAGAATTTCTATTGACCAGTTAGGGTTCCTAGTGACCATAATACTAGGTGACGACTCCTTAAAACAAGACCATTCCCCATCAAAGAATAGGATGCTAGAAATCCATTCTTTCCAATAAGTTATTTTTAAGGACGTCGCGATGTCGGGTGCGACACTCCTCCAAGGAGAACTACTTTCCCCTACCAAAAATGAATGTTAGGGCTCCACTCTTTTTAGTTTTGGGGCCTAATCTAATAGACTCATATCCTTGTTGTTTCCCTTAGTTCCAAGTCGAAACCTAAACTCCTCGTCAAAGGCAATAAGTTTTTTTTCTAGAGACAAATCTGACTCTTTTTTGGTCTACTTTTATGTTTAAAATAGATAAGGAAAAAAAAGCTTTTGGCATGAAATATCAAGAATGAGGGATTCTTCTTAGATTATAGCTAAATTGGTTAGAGGTTTTTTTAAATAGAGTAGTTTTTCAGAAATTACAGAAAGTGAAAGTAAAAGAAAAGATAAAAGCAAGAACGACTATAGTTATAAAGAAAACATCTTTCTGCCCTCATTGTTAGATGAATAATCTTTCATGTCATCTCAAATCTTCAAAAATTCATTTAGTTATAGTATTGAATGCACGCTAACGTTTTATTTCCTAAAGGATACCTCTTTTTTAATAAAGATAGGTCATTTGATCATCCCTTTCAAATAAAAATGAGACACATTGCCACAAAGAATCTCAACAATTCTATAAAGATAAATCTCTTAAGGAAGTTAAAAAAATCCCTCGTTAATGGGACATAAAATTCTCAAGTAAAACGACTTTTTTAAAGCTAGTAACCTTTTAAAATTTTTGCATAATAAATATGCAAAGACTTGGGGAGCTACTGATGGAAAATCATGCTTTATGTTATTTTTTCATAGAATCCATATTCAACAAAAGGACTAAAGGCAGGGTAATAACTCAACATCCCTAAGCTTAGCTACGCATTAAGCCCATGTATATATGGATTTGACAGCTTGCCAAACCCAGCATCCATAGGCTCATTTATGCACAAAGCCTAGGTACATGTGGGACTAGTAGGCTGCCAGACCTAACATCCTTAGACTTAGCATCTCACTAAGCCTAGATGGATGTAAAATTGATAATCTTTATAGGTTTCCTATTGGGTCACGAGACTCCGTTTATTTTTGTCGTAACCCATAACAGAAATAGTTAAGGTCAAATATTCTCATCTCTTTACATCCCCAGATGTATAAAAGTCTTTAAAATGACTTGTTACTTTATCCCTCATTAATGACGTGTAAATGATATTTATCCCTCGTTAATGATGTATAAGGAATATTTATCCATCTTTAAATGTTATCAGGGTAAGATGACACTTCAACCCCTTTTTTACATAAAAGGTTAAGGTTTATGTTATCAATTTCATATACAACCAGTGATATCTAGTTGAAGCCAAACGATAGACATAAAAGGATTTGGCAGCATCCTTTCAAGAATTAATCAATCAATCTTATATGCATAAGATAAGATAAGTGACATGGGAAATACAGGTAGAACTAAGGGTGCAACCCCCTCTAAAATTTAAATTAAAATAGTTTATAATGTTAATAAAATATTTTTTAATTTTATAACATATCCCTTTCTAGTTAAAAAAATAAAGTTTTTTAATCATCTTTAAATATTTTATAGAAAATATGATTTTAACATTTCATAATATGATTATAGAGAACAAGGAAAAAAATAGATATTCTTGTTAAATGCCTTTTATATTCTAATTTTTCTTTGGGTTTTTTTTTTTTATAAAATTAGCACAGTAAATTAAAAATATAGAGGAAATAGCACAATTTAAAAAGAGAATTGTTGAAATAGCATAGTTTGTACATATCACGATTCAGAACAACGACATCATAAGTTGTCATGGTTCTGAACCATGACTTCCTTAAATGTCGTGATTGTGAATCACAACGAGCGAGAAATTTAATTATATTATCTCAGTTTAGAGGTGCTAACCTATTCTGGCGCAACTAGATCTTTTCTAGGATCTAGATTTGTTCAACTAATCTAGAAAAGCATTTATTAGGTCATCTACATAGTCTTATTAGGTCAAATCCACCTATAAATATATTAGATCTCCACCTAAATGTTTAGAACCTTCAATTTCTACGCTACATTAATGGTTGAAAATAGACAAACATTGTAAGCAATTCCCTTCAATAAAGCAATTCAATGTAGGGTGTAACTGTTTTGGTGGTTATCCTGACTTTAGAACACAACATATAAAGGAGTCACGTTTTATAAACATAATGTTTATTTAATGTCCATTTTTCAATCGCGACTTCTTTATATGTTGCATTTTGGAACAATGACAAGTATAAACTATATTATTTTACTAAAACTTTTTATAATTGTATTATTTTGCCAAAAGTTAAAATTTTATATGCTAGTAGCCTAATTGTTTCTTTCTCTTTTGTAAAATATCCATAATGTTTAATTTTGGATTCTCAAGGTCGAATTGAAGATTTTATGACACTTAAAATAATTACATAATATCCATTTCAAAAAACTAAGTATGGATAAGGATAATATATACTAGTTGTTGTTTTTTAAAGTATTTTTTTAGTTGGAAATGCATTAAAATAAAATTTTTGTATATTTTTTAAAAATTATTTTTGATATTAATATATCAAAACGATTTAAAAACACTAAAAAACTAATTTCAAATAGAAAATAATAACTTTTTAAAAAATATTAAAAAAAAAAACACAAACATGGTCACATGTAGACATTTTATTGTAGCTTCACCAACCAATTTTCTTCTCTTTTTTTAGTCCTCAATTCTTTTTTGGTCCTCAATTCTTTTTTCAAACACTGACTTTAATGGCTAAACTATTGGTGAATTTGTCAAAATATTTGAAGGAAAAAACAATTTAAAAGAAAAGAAACTAAAGGTTTTTTTATTTATTTAATTTGGGTTGAATTTCAGTTTTTAAACCCATTTTTGGGTTTTCAATGTTATTATGTGGTTTAGAAAGGCTTTAATAATGTTTTTTAGTAAAAAATAATTGAAAAAAAAATTTTAAATCAAAAAATTATCTCATCTAAATTTCCAGCCATCATAGACAAATAAACAATTAATAATTTTAATAAAAGAAATATCATTTTAAAGTTTTATATAATGAATCCACGCGGTTAAGTTTTTTTCTCAACTAAGATTTTTATCCTTTGATAAATTTTAGTATGAGCGGAGCGCGGGACAGTAACCTCGTAATAACCCTTTAAATTTTAAAATTAAAAAAAAAAGTATCACATTTCCATAAACCCAAAAACTAATAACAATTCAATTGGTTCGTGGAACTCACTCTCTTTCTGATTGGGCCAGCATAGTCACGGGTATCAAGCAAGGAACTTTAGCTGGATACCATACCTTATAGCCTTCCAAGATCGTACTTTTCATTCACCTCTTTCTTTGATTCCTTAAAAAAGCACCAAAATTCTCTACTGAAAACCATCTTAAGTAGAAAATCGTTATTTCTATTCTGGGTCTAAAGAATTTTCAGCTGAAACATAAAAAATCAGATATTTTTAGAGGTCACTTGTACAATTATCAATTCTTAATTAATGGCTCAAGCAGTGGAGGATTGGTATAGGCAGATGCCAATAATTACTCGCTCTTATGTCACAGCTGCAGTTGTTACCACCATTGGTTGCTCTCTTGATGTATGCCTGCCTGCTTGCCTTCTCTCACCTTTTCTTCTCTTTTTAAACTTTGTATTTGTTTTTTTTTTCTTTTTTCTCTGCGTGTTTTAATATGTGGGTTTTGCTTGTTTTGATGGGATAATGAATGGTAAATTTGGTTTTAATGAAATGGGCTTTCTTGTTTTTTTGATGATTCAAATAGGTTTGATTTAATTTTGTGAATGATAGGTTTTTTACTTTTATTTTCATTGTGGGTTTTGTTGTTTTTGAAAGAAGAAAAAAAAAAGACAACGTTTTGAGTTATTCTGTTCTTGAATGATTTCAACTGGGTTTCGTTCAGTTATGTAAGTTGTAGTTTCGCTTTTGATTTTTCATTGAAATTTGTGTTTGTTTTTATTTCTTGATTTTTTTGAAGAATGTTGAAATAATTAATTTGGATATTTGGAGGTTGAGTTAGCTATTGCTTTTGTTATTAGACTTGAGGAGTTAAATTTGGTTCATTCTGGGTTTATATTTATGTTGGCATTTGTGATTTTGATGGGTTTATAAAGGTGAAGGAACTTCTTTTATATTTAATTTAGCTCTGGTTTTGTTTGTTTTGGGCAGATAATATCTCCTTCTAATCTGTACTTAAACCCTAAACTTGTGATGAAGAATTATGAGTTCTGGCGCCTTGTCACTAATTTCCTTTACTTCCGTAAGATGGGTAAGTTTTCATCTGGGTGTTAGTGGTGATTACCAATATCAGAAATGTACGAAAGCTTTCAAATTTATAGTATATGTATCAATTCTTTCGTCTGCACAGCCTCTAGCATCTTAATATCAGAAGGTTTCAAGCTTTGTCTAGCTCCTTCGGTGACCTGTGAACAGGCTCCTAGGTGTAGTGAAATGAGAATTCACATTCGTTTTGCATCTCTATTATAAGAGGGTCCTGAATTGGATTTTAATATCTGCATATCCATAAACAAAGATGTAGATATACTATGAATAGAAGAGTTATTGTAAACTTTGGTTGAACAAGTTCATTGTGAGCGTTGCAGTGTTTTGCCTGGTCAATTTTATGACATTTGCATGGATTACAGCATGTGATATCCAAGTTTTTAACTGCCTATCTTCTTCAAGCAAAAATTAATATTCAAGTGCAAATTCTTCAATGAAATGCTATCTCCTTTTTTCCAGTCTAAATCTTAAGGCTTCAGTTCCAAGGAAAGTGATTATCAAATTGTGATTGTTATCATTCTACAGAGGGAACCTGAGTTCTGTGTTGGGAATCAACAATTAATTCCTAAAACTGAATTGGGCACTTCTAATATACCAAACCAAGATGTTGCAGATGATGGAGTCTGTTTGCATGGCTGATTAAACTTGCACTTTATGGCTCTCTTTTTTCCATGAAAGCATCTTACATCCTGGGGTGCTTTTTATCGGAAAGTTTGGTTTTCTTATATCTTTATGTTATGTCAAATTCCTTATTCACAATAAAGATAGGTTTATGAGTTCTGACTGCTTATGATATACTTGTGTTCTTGCAGTTAATTTTTTTTTTTTAATCACCAACTGTCTTAGTTAATTTTTTTTTTAATCACCAACTGTCTTTCTTAATGTTCTTCTTCATGATGCCAGACTTGGACTTTATGTTCCACATGTTCTTTCTTGCTCGATATTGCAAACTTCTCGAAGAGAACTCTTTCAGGGGAAGGACTGCAGATTTCTTTTACATGCTCTTGTTTGGTGCTAGTGTTTTGACTAGCATTGTCATAATTGGAGGAAACATACCCTATCTGTCAGAATCGTTTTCAAAAATCATATTCCTGAGCAATTCATTGACCTTCATGATGGTTAGTTATTTTAGTCTTTCTTACGTTCTAATATCATTTTGATAACTCTTTTTTGAGTAAACTCTTACAAATTTTTTTTAAAAATCTTTCATCTGTACAGGTTTATGTCTGGAGCAAGCAAAACCCCTTTATCCACATGAGTTTCTTGGGCCTCTTCACTTTCACAGCAGCTTACCTACCATGGGTGAGTGAGCTTTTAATGAGCATTTGATCTGTTTTTCAGCTTAATCATGTAAGTTTGTCTCATAATGATAACATGTACTTCTGTCTGTCATCTGTTTGTAGCTGCTCTAACATTCACTTAGAATCAAACTGATACATGAGCTGTCCTAATTAGGGTTCTAACTGTGATGTGTTTCAAGTTGAATTATCTTGAAAGTCAATGCAGAGGCAAGTAGTAACACTGTTTTCTCCCTTGTTTTTCACCAGGTTCTCTTGGGATTCTCTGTTCTTGTTGGTGCCAGTGCTTGGGTGGATCTGCTGGTGTGTTTTATGTGCCATCGTTAATTCCATGTTTGTGCTTTTATGTTACATGCATTAGCAAATTCTTAACCATGCTCTCTCGGAAATATTTGCTTGATTGGATATGAATTTCATTGTAGTTCTTGTTTCATCAAACCCTGGATGTTCTGTCATTGGCATTCAAGTTTTGAAGAAACTTAAATATAGATGAGTACCTCCCATGACTTGTCCTTATCATTATCCAAAAAAATGAAAAGAAAAGGGAAACACTAATACTGATTGTAAATTTCGTGCTGTAAGCTGAGACAAGACATGTTGCTTCACTATAAACTGAGTCATCTTCCAGTTTTTGATGTATTGCTTGATGTAGTGAGAGATCAAGGACTTCCACCTTTATCCAGTTACATTATACTTATGAAGTCAAGAAGTATCTTTGAACTCTGATTAAGCTGGAGCCATTAGAATGCGTGGCTCCTCTAGGTTTAATTTGTGTTATATAAAGATCTTCCTGACTTTGATGTCAAATTTCCTGTTAATCTGATCTGCCTTCCTTTTTGTCATGTGACTCTCTTGGTTTCCTTTTTTTAATTGTAACTTTTTCTGATACAGGGGATGATAGCGGGTCATGCTTACTATTTTCTTGAAGATGTATATCCGCGAATGACAGGTCGTCGGCCCCTACGAACCCCAGGATTTATTAAATCTCTATTTGCAGATGACGCTGTTGTGGTGGCTCGGCCAGCAAATGTGCGATTTGCTCCACCTGCAGAGGAGCTTCACCAAGATTGATGAGATACCCAGAAAACATAGGCTGATGAATAGTAACGTTTGGTTACAGTGGCCTGCCCGTAAAAGTAGTGGGAAATATGGGTGGATTTGGTTCTTTACCTGACATGTCTTCAGAGATTAACTTTGTAAATGATACTGCTGCTGCTGGATTTTGGAGACAAGTTTTTCGCATTTATGTTAAGAATAGATGCTTCCGGTTGATATAGGATTTTTCTCCTTCGTGCATTTCTCATGCTCAATCAAATATACAGCGAGTTTGATTTTCTGGAATTCGATGATTCCTCATCATTTATCATAGAACTGATGGTATATTTTCTGGTTCAATCGAACTTTTGGTCCGACTGTAGAGAATGGAACCAGAAATGCTAGCTGACGCTTGTGTAGCAATACAACAGCAAACATTTTATTTTTTAGGCTAAGGTAGGTTCCTTTACCAAGTTGTCAGGGTGGGTCTTGCCTTGTGCTCATGCCTGGAGAAAGCGGCCAGCTTTTGCTCCTGTGAAAGTCCTTTAGCAGGATCTGTGTTCTTACTGATTATATTACAGACCCTAAAAAAAATGACCAGCTGCATATTTAACTTATTAAAAACAGCTGAGTGAAAATCTAAACAGGAAATGAAGAATACAATGGAATTGCTGTTAAACTTAGAGAGCGTTTTAGAAAAAAACTCCTTTCTCTCGAAAGAGTATAAAAGTATAAAATCTATACAAGTAAATTTATAGCCTTTAGAACATTAAACTACCACATACAATTAGCTTATTACTAGTATATACTAATAAGGTACTAATAAAGAGAAGATTTACAAACAAAGAAATTAGTTGTCAAAGCTATAAGGTATAGAATTTACATTTAATAAATGGCCACCTAACTTTCTTCTACCACCCCCCTCAAATTGATGCGATAAATCTTTAAGCATTAATTTGCTAACAAGAAAATGATATGATTGGCAATAGCTTTGGTGAAGATATCCATGATTTGTAGAGTAGTGAAGATATATGAAAGTGTAATAACTTTATGATCAAAGGCCTCTCAAATAGAGTGGAAGTTAACCTATATGTGCTTCATACGCTCATGGTAGATGGGGTTAACAGCAATATGGATGACGCTAATGTTGTCATCATATAATGGAGTATGGTGAACTTGGAAGAAACCAAGCTCTTTGAGGAGACCACATAGCTAAATGATTTCGAATCAGGCAACAGACATGGCGCGATACTCTACCTCAATGCAGAACTTGGAGATGCAATCTTGCTTCTAGCATTTCCAAAATATAAGAGCATCACCAAGAAATAAACACCATCTTGTAGTGGATTTTCAATCTTACTTCTTGCATTTCCAAGAAATAAGAGCATCACCAAGAAATAAACAACATCATGTGGTGGATTTTCTAGTGTATAGTCAGCCAAATCAGCAGCAGAAAAATAAGCCACAACTAGGTGTGCCAAGGATGTATTGAATGATGCGACGAACATCAACAAGTTGAGATGTTGGGGGGCTTGCATGAACTTGTTGACAATGTTTAACAACATAAAAGATATCAGGTCGAGTGATGGTGAAGTAGATAAGACTACCAATTAGCTTTCGATATAGAGAGAGGTCCTCAAAAAGTTTCCCTTTGACGTTGATATTTCACACTAATTTTCATGGGAGTGTCAACAAAAATAGAGTTTGTGAGACATGTTAAATGAACCAATTCTTAAATATATTTGTTTTAATTTAAAAAGATACCTTGAGGTCGCCGATGCACCTTTAACCCCAAGAAATAGGTGAGTTGCCTAAAATGTTTTTCATATGGGAAGTAAAATGCAATAATTTTTTAATCTCAAAGATAGTTGTCATATAAAAACTAATGACAATAATGTCATCCACATAAACAAAAAGGATGAGTATGCCATTAGATGTTCTCTGTAGAAAAAGAGAAGGGTCATACAAACTTTGAGTGAATGAAAACCTAAAAAAAGGTGTAAAATTTTTCAAACCATGCTCTTGGTGCCAATTTCAAACCATACAAAAAAACAATTTAGTTTGCAAACATCAATGGATAAAATAGTAGACATACTAGAGGAAAATTTCATGTAAACTCTATCCTTGAGATCACCATGTAAAAAATACGTTCCTAACATCCATCTTATGTAAAGGCCAGAAGTGAGAGGTGGAAAGGGTTGTGATTGTACACATGATGGTCATCTTGGTGACTATCGAGCCTTGTAATGATCTATGGGTCCATTAGAATGAAGCTTGATAGAAAACACACATTTACTCCCAATATGTTTTATAGATTGGGGAAATATAACAACATCCAGGTGTGATTTTCTTATAGTGCTAAAAGTTCAGTTTCAATAGCTTTCCGCTAACACTTATGTACCATTGCTTGTTTGTAACTCAATGGAATAAGAATAGAAGACAAAGTGGATATTAAAGATAAAAGAGTTTTGAAACCTAACCTATTTGGGGGTCTGCGAACCTGAGTATCATGTCTAAGAAAAGCAAGTGTAGTTGGACAAAATCAATAATTGGGGGATGATCTGGAGGGGAATCAAGAGATGTTGGAATCTAAGTTGATAGGGAGTGGGATCGTCGCTAGTATACTAGGAAATGCTTAAGAGTTATCATGATGAGTTTGAAAGAAATATTCATTTTCTAGAAAAATTACATTTCTAGAAATGTGAATACAACCTAGATTGGATCATGGCAAAGAAAATTTTTTGGGGTATAAAATATCTTAGAATAACATATTGGATAGACTAACCCATGATTTTTATGCAATCGTGTATAGGAAGGTGAATATAACACACATTTAAAGATATATATGGTAGAATAGGTTGGAGTATGACCAAATAATTGAGTGAAAGGAGATTTTTTGTGCAATGAAAGAGAAGACAATTTGTTTATGAGATGGATAGTAGCAGAGAGAGCTTTACATAACTCTAATAAAAGGGTGCATACAACATCAAGAAGGTGATGATTTTTTTCTTTTAGCCATCCTATTTTGCTGAAGAGTTTAGGGACAAGATCTTTGAGAGATTATACCATGTGTGTTATAGGTATTCATGAAACAAGTGAGATGTGTACTTACCTTATTGTTAGAGCGTAGGATTTTTTTTGTTTTTATACCATGTGTGTTATAGGTATTCCTAAAACAAGTGAAACATGTTCTCACCCTATTGTCAAAGCGTAAGATTTTTATGTTGGTAGAAAATTGGTTTGAATATATTCATGTAAAAGTTTTTAAAAAATTCTCTTTTAGAGCATAGAAAATAAATCCATGTGAATCGATTATAGTTGTCAATAAAAGTGATAAAATATTTGTAATTAGCATGAGAAATAATTGATGCCATACCCCATACATCACTTTGTATCATGTCAAATGATTGGACTCCTTTTGGTGTGTAAGTGGGAAATGGCATAGTTTTACTTTTGCCAAGCTTACAAGAGTTGTAATCAAATTAAACAACATTAAGAGATGGGGACTTTGCATTCTCAATAAACCAGATTTTAGTAAATTATGAAGTACATTAGAGTTTGGATGTCTATGATATTTATGCCATGTTTAGCAATCAACATGAACAAAGTTACAAGTGATAAAAGGTAATGATAAACATGGAGATAAAGGTAAATGGAGAGGAAAAAAATATCCTACTTTAGACCCTCCCGCGATCATTTTTCTAGATTGTTGATCCTACACAACACAACCAGATTTAGAAAATTTCACTTTACAATCATTGTCAACCAACTAATCGATAGAAACAATACTAGTGGTAAGGCTAAGAGAGATAAAGACATCGGTTAGAGAAGGAGAAACATCACCAGTTGCTATAATAGGTAAGAAATTGCCATCAATAATATAAATCTTGAGATTTCTAGAAAATTTATGCACACTGGTAAGAGATTTATCATTGTTTATCATATGATTGGAAGTTGTAGAGTCAAAATACCAAGGAGGAGATGTAAAGAATTGTTTGCCTAAGATTCCTAAAGTGGAAAATGCATAAACAATCATTTATTGGATTATTTCAAGAGTTACGGGTTGAACAAAACCAAAAGCATTTCATGTCATGGGTTTTGTATCCATGGATCCACCAATACGAGAAGACTCAGCTAAGGTTGTATATGTTGTTATAGATTTCTTAGGATGTCGGATAAGACATTTCTTGATAATATGGTCATCTTTTTGCAATAGTTGCAGAATTTTTGGAATAGTTGCAAAATTTTTGGAACAATTCAAAGCAAAATGACTATCTTTGACAACAAACACAATAGACAATGCTCATGTTTCGGCCTCTTGGCTTGGCTTGCCTTGTGTTGTATAAGCTATGGGAATAAGAGAATAAGAAGTTATGTCGCTCTATGGTGGTTTGAGTAAAAAGGTGTTACTCGTCAGGCTCTCAGTTTATAAGATTAGGTTGGGTCCTTTTAAATTCATATATGAGTTTCATGAGGAATTGATATCTTTAGTAATTTCATGGAGAGATTGAATGAAACTAAGGCTTTTGAGAGGTAAGGTAACATACATAATATCAATATATTAAGTCCAAAGATTCATGATGCTAGAGTAAAAATAAAATTATTACAAAAAGATTGTCCTATTTGAGATTGGCCAATTCAAGTTCAAACTTAAATCAACGAGTAGTGTTATGTTGATTGTATAACTTCTTTAGGTAAGTCCACATTTCAACAGCAGTCTTGGAGGGTCAAAGATTTAAGACAAGTTTATGTTTGATAGATCTGAGATTCAACACGGTAACTTGAGCATCCTTGACTTCTTATTTGATGTTCCGATCCTTGTTTTTGTCTTTGTTTGGAGTAAGGTTGTTGCCATTAGTATGGCCCCTTAAATCCTTGCCTTTGATAAACACCTTGAAATGAAATTCCTAGGCTGAGTAGTTATTGTCATTGAAAAGAATTGACTTGTCTGATGACATGATAACGAGAAATAAACTGATAGAGAATAACTAAAAACAAAGAACTATACTAAGCTTACGAAGACATGAGATGAATCAAAATTGTGGCTCTAATATCATGTTAAATTTAGAGTGTTTTAGAGGAAAAACTCCTTTCTTCATGATGAAGAGTTTTCATTATATAGAAATAGTACAATAGTATAAAATTTATATAAAGTGAATTTCTGGCCTTTAGAATATCAAAACTCCCATATACATTTATCCTACAGCTAGCATATCCTAATAAAGGAAAGATTTTGATAAATAGCCAACTAACTTTCCTTTGACAATTGCAACAAAGGAAATAGAAAGATCAGCCATTCTAATAAATAGGTCATCAGAAAGTAACGTCTATGTATAAATTTGTTCATGGCTCAAAAAAACATAAGCAGAGAAACATTAATCCAAATCTCAAATAAATCCCTCCACAAAAGGTACAATTGACTGATGATTGGCGTACCATAAAGGAAAATGAGGGAAAAAGGGACGCATCATCTCCTTGATTTGTTAAGCATGCATACAACTTCAAATTGAATTCTCTACAGACTGACTGACAACTACCCCAAACTACACAAAATTTTCCTTTAGCAGATTCTAAGAAAATAAACTGCATAGAAAAGTATCAAACAACCAATGCCTCGACATCTCTTAACCCATTAAGAATTCAAATCTCCCTTTCAACAAGCTGCGGTAATCTGAGTAATATACATTTAAAACGAATCTCTGTCGTCATGAGCTACACCAGAATAGACATCTGGAACGTTTTCCGGACTCTTTTTCAATGCTCAACTCCAACATCACCTACAGCTGAAACAGACAGGACCAACTGCTCTGGGGGAACAGAGAACATTAAGATTAAAGAAGCATTGCTGGCTAACAAATTGGGTGATATTGAGCTGATATCCTCTTAGGAGGCAACTTCCGCAGGATGTAGAGCACTAGAGCAGAAGGTAGAATCTCGACAAGCTGTAATTTTGAGCAAAAAAAGTTCCAAATCAAAAGTAAAGTTCCATGTAATGCCAAGTTATATTACTGGAGCTTATTACATGTATAAAAAAGTGTAATAGAGTACCATGTAATAGATGAAGTTCAAAACTGGATGATCCAGTACATCAAGTGAGGCATCAGCATCAAAAGCAGAGAGAAGAACCTGCAAGCTTTAAATTTTAGTTTAAACAAACAACTTCATATTTATGAATGCAGCGATGCCCCAGACAGCACATGCAAAAGCATTATTGCCATATCAAATATCCTTTTTCCCTGTCAAGCAAAAAAATCTAAGATGATTGTATTCCTGACTATACATTATGCAGTAAAAAAAATGCTAATTAATGTACTCCAGCTTCGTTGACATTTCCCCATGCTTAGTGCCCTCAAAATCTATAGGAGACCCACATCTCCAACTTCATGAGTATATAATGGATTGAAAATTAAGAAGATGGCAGATTCTTTAAGCAACAGTTTCAATTTTTGATAAAGCATCACAAGAAATCCTTAAAACATAAGTCGGGGTGGACTATTGTTTGAGGCTTACCACAAAACATCTGATAAGGAAGCAAGTGAAGCATATGGCTGTAACTGATCCAACCTGCAATGGAGCTCATCATACTAATTTAAAGTCAAATGATAAGTTCATGCAAGTTTTTGTGGATGATTAGTGCACCTTTAAAATTTCTCTCATTTTTATTTTAAATTCTTATTGTTTTTGTTCTATTACATTGCAGGAAGTTATGTTTGCCACGATACTGTAAGTGTAATTATTTATTTTCACTAGTTCAAAATTTGGGCGATATCTCTTTTAAAGCTTGTGTAAAACCCAACATGTCCATAATACTAATAAATCTTTTAGCATGCAATGCACATTTAGCAGAATGCTCTGCCACCAACTCCAACATCAAAGATCTGTGCCAGAAAAATCACTCACAGAGACCAAGACCACTGAAGCTCTCTCACACTCGACCATTTGAATGGGAAAGTTATAAACTTGCAATCACCTAATAGATATGTTTTGACTTGATATCCATATATGGGAACAGTAAGTCTTTGAAATATGTGATCATATGAGAAGGATGGTTTCAGATCCATCACAAACTTGACAAAACTGTATGATGAGAACTAAAATCCAAAGGATAACATGCAAATATTGTATGCAGATAAGAAAATAGGCAAAAGCCACAATACATAGTGTAGCAGCAATCATGTTTCGTAATATGATAAATGGATTCTAAATTACAGAAATCAAGCAAGAAGGAAATGCACCAAACCTCATGAAGCTTCTTTCTTCTCCCTTTAGATTCAATAGGGAAGCGTTTCAGCATGAAAAACAATCTGGAAGCAGACACAAAAAACAACAGCACACAGATAAAACTTACATGAGTAAATGAAACCAGACATCTCTCGATACCCTAATAACCATAATCATTAAATACAATGAAGAATATTCACCTTCCCCCATATACCAAGAAACTTAATGCAGCTAGGATTGACACCACTGAAAAAAAAAAATATGATTGAATATGTATAGATACTTGTAAAAATGATAAGGTAGAGCTTAATTCCCAGAAATGGGAGTGATGAGCTTATCCATGCTGGATACAAGGTTTAACCTGCAATAAATATCTTTCCAATTAATTCCACAACGCTGTTGTCATCTATCCAAAGGTACACCCAGATGCAAACCTGATTCAAAAGTTCATTATGGTAAGACACTTAACTGAAATACAACTATGATAATAAATTGTTATTGCAGCTAGGTCAGAGCTGTTTATGCTAGGAAACCAGAGACCATTATTGGTAGCGCCACATCAATACAAACCATATTCATTTAGACTGCCCAAAACCATTCCCTCAAACCCTCACTCCATTCCTTATCACAGAAAAAAATGAAAGCAACTGGCTCAGGCAAATGGTCTTGGAAATTCATATTAGCTAGAGGTCTACAAGAATAAGGGAACTGTCACATAAACTCAGGCATCCAATTTGTTGGTACACATCAAACCAGCATTTGTTCAATTTCCAAAAGATTGCACAGTTTTTAAGTATTTCTTTGTGTACTCATCCATGTCATATGCTGCATCAAGACAGTTTGGCACGTACACCAAGAATTCACACAACATAAATTACTGGAAACAGCTCAGAGGAGGCAGAGATGACAATAGCATATAAATATCCCAGCGGAGGCCAACTGCTAAATACACCCCTTTTTTACATCATCAATACAGTGAACTCGATACTAACATTTAGCATACCTGAATGAAATACATTGCTGCATTGACTGAAATATAAAAAACCCTGAGCATATCCGACGGCAAACTTCTGGCCTGGAACTTCAAAAACAAGTAAAAAAGGATTTTATACGTGTGCGTGTGTGTGTGTGAGTATAATCAGCTGAACAACAATCCAAGTACATAAACCCTGAAATAATTAAAAAGCAACTCGAATATAAAGCTTGCCTGATGGTATATCTCTGCCCAAAACAGAACAAGGAGTGTAAAGGTAGAGAAGAAGAGAAGTCCAGGCAAATCCAATAATAGCAAAACCAATGCCTGCTCTCATTCCCAAAAACAACAACCCTTCATCATCACAATATTCAAAACCCTAACTGATTCTACCTCACCATCTAATTTAGCATTTTTATTTTATTTTTAATAATTAAACTATAGTAATACTAACCTTGGGGTGCATGATAAATACTTGCTTATGAAATCCAAACACAACCGCCCGCACTAAAAAGAAAAAACCCCCAGAAAATTATAAAAAAAATATAATCTTATTAAGTTAAATAGCACAACGAAAAAGTATCATTAAGAAAAAATAAACCTCCGTTAACGATAAAATTCATGAGATGAAAAACCTTCTGCGTCGTCCATCCGTACTCTGGCACTCTCAATTCAATCCTTATCAATTGAATCTATAAACAGAAAAAAAAGAGAGAGTATTTTATTCCAATGACAACAATTTTGTATGAAAATGAAAGACGCGGGTGCGGGGAAGCGGAAACACGAACCAAAGCGACGGCGGAAACAAGAGCGTAAGCAGCACAAAGAGTGTAGAAAACTCCGTCCTGCCATTGAGTGGAGTCATTGATATCTTGCCACCAGTCGCCGACCATAGCTCCGATATCCGCCGGGCAAGAGAGTAGTGTGGGGTGGTTGTTGTTTTAGTGTGTGTTTTTTACCAGACAGTCTTCTGAAGAAGGAAGAGAAGCAGCACCTAATAAGCTTCCACGAGAGAGAGAGAGAGAGAGAGACGTGATCATCAGATTTGGTGGTTGTTAACTATCAGTCTATCACTATGCTGCCGCTTCTTTTCTTTGTTTTTTAATCTGTTCTGTATGGTATACTACATGTTAGTCCTTATATATCTGCTAATATTTCACTACCATCCTCGTATTTTCACATTTCTCAATGTTACCTCTTACCCTTTTTACAGGGTTCAAGTTTTTTTCTAATATGGTAGAAAAAAGATGTAGAAGGTGCCTGCCTCACTAGAAAAACCAACCCGAGATCTTTTAGTGTATTTGAAGAAGAAATAAGAGATATTGTGTTAGGTTTCGTTTGTCTATTCTTAGAAGTATTTGTTAATTTTTAAAAACCGAAATTAATTAATCTTGTAAAGTACAATTCAGTCCATCAATTTTTAAATTTTAATTTCTCATCAAATTAAAATTAAATTATTCAATCATGCCGCCCACTAGAAGGGGTAATATCTTGTTTCAAATTTTAGATTAGTGGTTTTATTTCCAATTTTCCAGGTTAGAAAGTAGATTTAAAGTTTATACATAAAAGACAAATGTTTTGCATTAATACAATATCATCATCCTCATCCATATTATTATTTTCAGAGATTCATTGAGTTGTCAGAAATTTTGAACAGCCATGTAATAATCTCTTATGATTGTGTTTGAATACTGTTTTAGAATATAGAATATAGAATATAAATATATTAAAAAAAACTAAAATAAATATGACAGTTTTAAAATGAAAATTTTTAAATAATATATATATATATATATATAAATACACACACACCGTAAATTTATCCAAATTAATTAATGTTAAAAGATGAGGAGATGCTGATGCTGATGCTGCTGGAGATTCCTTACCTGCGTTGCGGGTCCACGAATGAGCACCGACTGCTTGTGACCGGAAACTTCCTCACTGCTTTCCGTGGACCTCCTCCACGCTGCTGGGGCCATTTTGCCGGTAGGATTAAGCGGCACCTATGTTTGTTTTACAGGGTCTTTATAATACAAAAACAAATATTTTGTACGTAAAAAAAAAAAAAAAACAAATAATAAAGAAACTTAATCCAATGTTTCTTCTTTCTTTTTCAAACAGGGTCAAAGAATATTCGAAATTTTCTGTCTTTTTAATATTTAAATTAGGAGACCTTTTTACCAAGACCCTTACAAACAATTTAAGTTTTGATCTCAAATGAATATCAATTTCTTGAATAAATATATGTTTTTCCCTGTTCAAAATAAAAAATTGTTACTAGAGACTCTTTTCGACCGTAAAAAATCAATATATTAAATTAGTTTGTATGTTAATAGAGTTTAAATCTCCTTTTTGGTTCACCTATTATATTTGAATGAGATAAATACATAAAGTAGAGAGGAAAAAAAAGAAAATAAAATTTAACAAGATTATTTTAAAAATTAATTATGCGTAAATTCTCAAATTAGTTTTAATAGAATTTTTATTATAAATTCATCTTTGTATTTATTTCTTTATTCAAAATGAGTGATGAGTATTGCTTGAGCAATATATATAAAATTTTCATATCTCTAAAAGAATTCACGGAAGATAATTAATCTTCTTTTATCTTGTTAGTTTTTTCTTAATCAAATTAGTTTAAAGTTATCTTAAATCAGTTTTTATTCTTAATTAACAACACAGAATTGTTTTTATTAGTTATTAGTTTAAATATTCTTGTCATAAACACATCAATATTGATCACACCAAAAATTAGTAGTTAATTAGCAAAAAATTGTGTCAAGGAGCAATATTTGAAATTAATATATACGAGTGCTGCTTCCATTGAAATGAACGATTAATTATAATAAAATATAAATTTCTTATCAAATAAAAAATATGATTATAACATTTCACCTCATTGATAGATTATTACTTCAAATGATGACAGGGAGCCTAAAAAATGAACCCTTTTATCTTCGTCTTATTAACACAAATTATATAAAGGATTCAGATTTTGATGCTCTTTCCTCAATATTAATTATGTCGTCTTCTTCTTCATACCCACAACTAATTAAGGTTGTTTACAAATGCTCTTTCCTCAAATATACTATATAACTTCATCATTGAAAGATCTTCAATTCTTCAAAAGGGACAAATTTTTGTAGGTTTTCCAGCATCCCGACGTTCATCTTCTCCAGCAAAAAAATCTCCATATCAACTGTACTCTGCGACATGGAGGCTTACTTGTTTGTGAGGGATCGATCCATTAACTTTGTCAAAAGTCTCGTGAAAGGAAATTCTAACACATATTCTCCAATTTTCAGATGGGCAACTAGCTTATCATAGAGTCCATTGCTTCAGAATTTGGCAAAAATCTATGAAACCCCACTACCAAATCAGGATAGCCTGCAACCAGCCCAACAACACCTCTGTACGCATCAACCAAATCCTTGCACCCGTTTCTGTATGCATGTAAAGTCATCAAAAAGTCTTTGGAAACCTTCTCGTTGCTGTGCATCTCTACCTTCCTTACAAATCGACATGGCTTCTTCAAACTCCTTGATATCCTTTTCTGCGGCCATTAATGCTTCTTGATGCAATCTTGAGAAGCTCAGAAAGTTGAATAAAATAACAAACCCTTATTACTATTACTATTAATCTTTCACGTTTTCGTAAAGTTATCTTAATAATATATCTTTGTAGGTAGTGTTTGTTATCCAGGGATCCGTGGCGCAATGGTAGCGCGTCTGACTCCAGATCAGAAGGTTGCGTGTTCGATTCACGTCGGGTTCAATCCCCTCCCACACCGGCTCAATATATTTTTTTTCTTTTATAAAAAAACCCCGCACTCTATCCTCAAATCAGTGCCGTCCATTTTCCATATCCTTGCAATAAAAGTACCAACACAGCCATCAAACGACCATCATCATCCCCGATACTAATGACCCCCCCCCCATGCACCCGCATCCACCACATCCATTTCCCAAACCCAATTAAAACATGTTTTGCACATATCTGAAATTAGAAAACAAACTACAGCTTTAGTCCTTAAGGGATTATAGTTTTCCAATTAGGTACCTAAAGGTTGTTCGTTTTTCTTTTTCTCACGTTCACATATAGTAGCCGGTCTAAATTACAATTTATTTCATAAAAGAATTAACTAATAGTTTAATATGTTGAGTGATAATGACTCGATTGCTATATGTTTTAATAAAAAAATAAATAAAAAATACTTTGAATTACTACATTCACAAATGAGTTCTTAATAACACAAGGTAGTATAAACTTGTACAAGTTTTAAGAATTTTAATATAAATTTATATGAGTTTTAAACTCAAAAATCTTTTAATTAAAAATATATATCAGAAACTCATATCTTGATCTCACCAATCCACTACAAGGTTTAACCTGCAACAAATGTCTTTCCAAGTAATTCCACAGGACTGTTGTCGTCTATCCAAAGGTACACCCAGATGGAAGCCTGGTTCGTAAGTTCAGTAGGGTAAGACACTTAACTGAAAGAGGACAATTAGGATAATAAATTGTTATAGCAGCAAGGTCAGAGCTGTTTATGCTAGGAAACTAGAGACCATTATTAATTAGCAGTGCCAAATCAATACAAAATATATATCCATTTAGATCGACTGCCCAAAACCATTCCCCCAAACCCTCACCTCGTTCCTTAATTCCTCGCACAGAAAAAGATGAAAGCAGGTGGCTCTGGCAAATGGTGCAAGAAATTCAAACTAGCTAGAGTCTACAAGAATAAACCAAATTAATTTGTCGGCACACATCAAATTCAATTCCCAAAGGATTGCAAAGTTTTAAAGTGTATACACTACTATCATCCATGTCATGCATGCTGGCTGCATCAAGACGGTTCGGCACATACACTATGAATTCACACAACGTAAGTTACTGGAAACAGCTCAGAGAAGGCAGAGATGACGACAACTAATAAAGATCCCGGCGAAGGCCACCAGCAAAAATACAACCCCTTTTGCATCATCAATAAAGTGAAACCGATACTAACATTTAGCATCCTGAGGCCGCATTTGCGGCTGCTTGTCCACGATTAATAACAATAAACTATCAGAGCATCACCACTAATTTAAACTTCCTCACTGTTTAGGCTTCAAATAAATTTGTGGTTCAATCTATCAATGACTTGTCTTTAAAATTGATTTCATCATATTAAGATGATTTTAGTATCTGACAATACCTATCCAGGGATCCGTGGCGCAATGGTAGCGCGTCTGACTCCAGATCAGAAGGTTGCGTGTTCGATTCACGTCGGGTTCAATTCACTTCCTCAGCGGATCAATCTCT
>Ga0325410_1000658_pt1 | contig 36259 bp, 22 predicted proteins | sample PopdelMetagenome_16_FD_206182 | JGI IMG/M metagenome (GOLD analysis project Ga0325410, IMG submission 206182) | Populus deltoides microbial communities from Bellville, Georgia, United States - Xylem-PdIQD-R3 | ecosystem: Host-associated > Plants > Phyllosphere > Stem > Wood/Secondary xylem...
ATTCTTTTGATTGTTACTTATTTTATTTGAAATAATTTATGAAATGTTAATTACTATTATTTTAATTTCTTCATCTTTTATTTTTTTATTTGATCTCTGTTATTTTAATTATTATTTATTTTATTTGAGATAATTTATGAAATTATATTTTTTTTCAATTTTATTCTCATTCAACTTTTTAATTTGTAAGATTTGTTCCTCATTATTTTAATAAACTTGAGAAAAATAAAACATTAATAAGTTATTTTCTAGCTTATTTTCCATGACATAATCAAACACTGCAAAATATTTTTCAATTTATTTTTCATTACACTATCAAACATAAAAAAATAATTTATTTTCCTAACTTCAGCAAATAAACAGGACTATAATTCTAAAGGATTTCATAGATAAATTTTGTATGATGATATGAAGTCCACTTTGGGACGCCAGTGAGAAGATGTGACATTATTCAATTACAGTGGAAGCGTGTGATAAAGTAAATGTGAAACATGTGGGGGAGCTGCAGCTGAAATTATTAAAAATCTGAACAAGGCGAGGAAAATCCAAAATGGATATTTATGACAGGGGGACAAGGTTAGGCGTTCTAGTCCACAACGAGTTAATATTAATTATTTTTTTGTAAATATTAAAAAATTATTAAAAATATAAAAAATATTTTAAACTCTTTGAGCGTGACAGCCATGTCATTTAATGATGGTAGGCGTTGAAAAATTACAAATCTTCAAGAGAAAGAAAGATATTATTGCGTATTCAGATTCCATCAAGAGGTGTGAATCATTAATTTTAAACTCATTTTTGTTGTCTTCATATAAATTTAATTTAAGGACCAATTTTTTATTAGATTTCAGCATGCCATGTCGTACTCGATTTTAGCCTGTGTTTGATCACATCTTTGAAAATTGAAAAAAAAATATACAAAGATTCCAAATAAATATGTTTTTGACTCGGTTTGATGAAGTGTCCATTTATTTTATAGTTTTTGACTCGATTGGATGAATTGTCCAATTATTTTTTAGTTTTTGACTCGATTTATCAATTTATTTTTTATTTTGATATCAGTAATAGTGAGTATAATAATTATTTACGAGGAGATGGGACCAATTTAAATAATGAAAACCATCTTGCCATGCAATTAAAAAATAAAGGTCATTAATTCAAATGTTATAAATTTTAGGATTACTGGAAGTATATATAATTTTTAATTTTAGGGTTTTAAGGAATTAGTCGAGAAATGCATAAGTTGGTTCGGATATCTATAATAAAAAAAGAATAATAATAAATAATTAAAAAACAAGAAAAAAAGAAGAGAAGTGTGTTGAAGTTTTTTTTTCTACAGTGAATTTTCCATGCTAGAGTTTCCCTTATTTTTTAAGAAATGCCTTTCTCCGGCGATAATTTTTTTTAAAAAAATTTTGTATAGCAATCATCAAACATTGAAATCAATTTAAAATTGGCTGCAGATGAGAAAAATACTGATTTTACAATTCTAAAGGATTTTATAGATAAATTTTATATTATTAAGGGTGTTTGTTTTTGAGGTGGAGGTAGAGTTTTGTATGTGAGACCCATAAAAAAACTAAAAAAAAACAATAAAAAATAACTTTTATAATTAAATTTTATACATAAATAAATTATACCTAACCTCAAACCCCACCACAAAAATTAAAATAAAGACAGTAAGGTCCACTTTGGGACGCAAGTGAGAAGATGTGACAATTATTCAATTACGGTGGAAGCTTGTAATAAAGTAAATGTGAAACATGTGTGGAGCTGCAGCTGAAATTATTAAAAATCTGAACAAGACGAGGAAAATCCAAAATGGAAGCCGGGCACTTATGACAGAGGGACAACAAGCTTAGGCGTTCTGGTCCACAAGCTATAATGAATTCCATGTTAATGATTTGACCCTAATCAACCAAGTGCAAGATATACCTGGCATTTTGTTTTTTTTTTACTGTGAATGTTCGTCAGTTTACTGATTAATTTCTGGAAACCCTAAAATTAATATTAATATGTTAAGATGATATACTGGCACTTGCAGCCATAGTAATTCACCCGTGTTTGTTTTCATGCGTAGCAAATTAACATTCTTTTTAAATCAATATTCTTAGAAAATAAAGAAATTAAAACCAGGTGAGAAGATGTGACAATCATTCAATCACAGTGGAGGTGTGCATTAAAGTCAATTGGGAGACGTGTGGAGTCTGTAGCTGAAAATATTATTAAATCTGAATAAGACGAGGAAAAGCCAAAATGGATATTTATGACAAAGGGACAAGGTTAGGCGTTCTGGTCCACAAGCCATCGGGTGTCTGATTTGACCCTAATCAGTGTAGAGAAAAATATTTAAGAAAAATACAGTGGCAAGTGGTAGTTAGAGAAAAGGCTAGAGAGGCTTAGCAACAAGTTCACTACCAGAGAAAAGGTTCACTGTTAAAGAAAAGGTAGAAAAAAGGTTCACTGTTAGAGAAATGGCTAGAGAGGCTTAGCAACAAGTTCACTATTCTCCAAGACCATCACTCTTCGGATAACTTGGATTTATACCTTATTAGGCTCTAATTCTTATGTGAGAAGACGAGACATCTAAAAAAACCGACCTTCGTGATCTCTTCGATATTCCTCCAATTTTTTATCTTTATAATTTCCCTGAAATAGAACTATCAATGCTCCATTTCTAGATACCTTGACGAGGTTTTCTCCGTACCAAATAAGGACGGTTTTGTTGGATTTCTCCAAATACATACAGACATTAAAAATAATAATATTTTTTTAAAATAATCTAAAGTTATTTAAGATTTGAATAAATACTACTAGAAGAAAATATATATTTCTATTAATCTTTATTTTTAATATATAGATTACTTTTCCCGTATTTTTTATAAACAAACTCTTGGACAACTAGATCTTTACTTACTAGAGTAAATAGATATCATTTTTTATTAATAATATATCATCTACGTATACTATTAGAAAAACAACTTTACTTCCATTAATCTTTTTATGAATACAAGACTTATTCTTATTTTAAATAAAATCAAATCATTTGATTATCTTATTAAAATAAATATTCCAACTCTTTAAAACTTGCTTAAATAAATAAATGAATTTTTTTAACTTGCATAGCATATTCTCTTAGTAAATTTATTAGATTTAAAATCTTCAAGTCATTTCATAAACTTTTTAACATTTATTTGCCAAATAATATATTGGATAATTTGAATACATAAAATTGAGTTTTGGATTACACATATTCAACAATTTTGCTTAAAAGGAGGTATATTATTAATATAAACAACTATTTATTCCGTAAGTTGTTCTTTGGATTTTATGACTTAGAAACTACGGATCAAAAATAGAAAAGTTAGTTTACATAAGAAAGGGCTAGAAAGTTAAATACAAAAGGATAAATTTGAAACTACAGAGCATCAAGGAGTTTACATGCTAGCTATTTGACATGTGATTTGATTTTTTCAATGTGTTTTTGGTTGGCCATAAAAAAATTATAATAAAAAATTTAAACCTCACGCATGCATCTAATTCAATAAATAAAAAGTTATCCAGGCCAGTAAACATAAAAAAAACATTAATAACAAGTAGAGATTAAACTTGAAAAATCAAGATATAGATATAAATTAAAATATTTGATCTTGTAATACTGATCATGTACCAAATCTATTTAATAAATTTGTTTCTTAGAATAAGTTCTTCATTTAATCAAATGATTATCCATGCCAATAAAATATAAAAAAATCATTAACAATAACTAGAGATTAAACTGGAAAAATAAAAAAGTAAATATAGATTAAAATATTTTTTTTGGAACACGAGTTATGTATAATTCTTTATTTAATGTACCAATTATAGAAACAGATACACATATGAAACCAATTTAATAAAATCAAAGAAAAATATATTATGCCAAGTTGCACATGTTTGAAAAAGATTTTATAATTTTATGTGAAAATTAAGCAAAAACAATGAAGTGATTTTTAACCAAAAATCAAGTTAAAAAGTTGAAAAATAGATGTGAGTGCAAACATCTGGCTTTAAACATGAGTCATAGACTTAATTGTATCTAATAACATTACCTCTTAAAATAAATATTTTATTTAATAAACACAAATAGAAAATCAATTGAATAAAATTAAAGAGAAATTTGTTTAGTAGGGATAATAAAGAAATAATACCTCCTAACATAAAAAAAATAAAAATAAAAATAAAATCTTACTTGTAAAACTAAGTAGAAATTAAATCATATCCTAAAAAAAACACATCATAAAAATTTGTTAAAAATTGAAAAAAAATAAAACACGTTGACGCACGCTCGACGCACCTCAGTTTAAAAAAGTCCACATGCATGGGACTTTCAATAAATTTGAAGTAGTTGGGCTTTAGTTTTGCTATAAATTCTGGAGGATTCTTGGATGTGACAATTATTTAATTATAGTGGGGAAGCGTTCAATAAAGTCAATTGTGAAACGAGTGGTGTTCTGTAGCTGCAAAATATTAAATCTGAACAAGGCGAGGAAAATCCAAAAATGGAAGGCTGGCATTTATGACAAAGGGACAAGGCTGGGCATTTGGGTCCACAAGCTACAGGGAATATCATGTGTATGATTCGGCCCTAACCAACCCAGTGCAAGATATACGTGGCACTCACAAATTGCATGTCTTAGAGGTGATGACATTATCGCGTCCTCCCTTGCCTTTATATAAAGTATTCGGATTCCACCAATAATTGTGTGAATGATATAAATTTAATTTAAGGACTAATTTCTAATTATATTTCAACATCAGTGAACTGCCGAATTGAAGATGTTTGACACAAGTTATTTATTAGTTTATTTTAAAATGAAAATGAGATTTGATTAAAACTCAACAAGGGGATGAAAAGATTAATATATCTTAAAGAGATGGTTGTCAACTCACTTTTTTTTTATTAATATTTTTTTTATTTTATTCTTTAATATTTACTTGATTTTAAATTTATTTTCATAAATTATTTTGATTTATTTTCTATAAGGCTATCACACTTTTAAACAAAAATCCTGATATTTAAGAGCCTTCGTGACTTATTTGGACATTGATGTTGGCCACCAAAACCCCTCAACTCTTGCTGGACTTTGCTTAGTTTAGTGCATGTTTGAGAGTATGGTATAGGTTACTTTTCAAAGTGTTTTTCGCTTTGAAATGCACCAAAATAATATTTTTTTTATTTTTAAAATTTATTTTTAACATCAGCACATCAAAACGAAAAAAAAAAATTTATTTAAAGCTAAAAAAATAAAAAGTTTTCAAAAACATGGTTGGACTACAATGCCAAACAAGATAAGTGGTCAACTATCTACTTACCTGCCCTTAAGAACATGTTTGAAGGTTACCGATTTCAAAGGCTTGGACTAAATAATAGATGGAGTGGAGCTCATTTTGCAACCTCCAAAGCTTAATAGCGACCGAATTACAAAGCTATTGGATGATATTAGTTGAGTCTGATTCAGATATTCAATTTACCTGTTATGTGTAAGATGAGACTACACTAATCTTCAGAACCAACACTCTTGTGATAACTTGGATTTTTACCTCATTAGAGTATAATTCTCGTGGGAGAAGAGAATGTTAGTGTATATAATTTATAGTCAATCAGTTGTTTATACATGACATTAATTCTATTCATGTAGAAGCATATTTATTATTAATAATTTTTTTATCTTTAATATTCATTTATGTTTAATTATTGAATCTAATATTTGATTAATGAATTTAGAGTAAAGATAATTTTTTTGGGACAAAAAACTTTGCAAAAAAATTATAAAGTTATTGTAATTATAAAATACCTTTTGTTCTTCTTTATCAAGAATAAATATAGGTGGTTCTCCATATTAACTTCCTCTTCAAGATTGTCATTGAGTAAGGTAGACTTGACATCCATTTGATATAATTTTTATATTTTTTGTAATATTAAAAAGATCATTAATCTCACTATTTCTAATCATGTTACCGGTACGGAAACATCCTTCTAATGAAGTTTATATTGTTGTGTGTAGCCCTTTACTACCAATCTAGTTTCGTACTTTTCAACTTCTCCTTTTTTGTTTCTTTTAGTTTTGAAAATTCATTTCACACTTACTGTTTTGTGTCCTTTAAGAAGTGTTATGAGCTCTTATATGTGATTTCTGTTAATAGCAGTTATGTTTTCTTTCATTGCTTTCTTTCATTTAGCTTATGATAAGCCTTGTCAAATGTTAAAGGTTCATCATCTATAAAAAGACAAGAAGATAACATCATTATGGTCAATTCTTTGAAAGACATCATATATTTCTTGTATGCTTTTTGTCTTTCTTTGAGCTGAACTTGGGGATCCATCTGAAGAATAATGAACCTCAATCTGAGGAGGTAAAAATGGTACAATTTGGAATTATACTTTAATTTTTTGTTTTTGTTCTTCTTACGAAACAAGTTGTTGTGGTTGTTTTTCATTGCTCCAATCCCAAACTTGTTTTTCATCAAACTATATATCTTTCGACATAACCATTGCTCCAATCCTAACTTGAAACGCACCTATAATACTCGACGGCGAAAAAGATAATTGGATAACAAAGAAAAAGCTGAGTTGGAACCTCAACACCGAAAAGGAGACGGAAAGTCTTAGAGAAGAAGTTGTAAGGCTTACTAGCCTACTCGAACATGCCTTGAGATCTAAACCCGAAGAAGCAAAATTTACAGCTTAGCTTGAACCTATGCTCGCAAATCCACATAATTTGAAGGCAAATGAGGTGTCTCAACATGCTCTACGTATTCCTAATTAGCATATCTCACAAATATGTCTTCTACCATTGACTTTACAAAGAAGGACAAGATGGTAAAAGAAGATGGCCGGGACAAATTGACTGCCCTAGAGCAAAGGATGAGGACATTCGAGGGTACTAGCCTACATGACCTTATAAAGGCTGCTGAGATGTGTTTGGTACCCAACGTGATCATCCCTAAAAATTTTAGAGTGCCTGAATTCGTCAAATATACAGGAACTCAATGCCTTGCAACTTATCTCAAAGCATACTGCAACAAAATGGTTGAGGTGGTTTATGACGAGAAACTGTTGATTCACTTCTTTCAAGACAGTTTGAGTGGTGTTGCCCTTACTTGGTATATGCGGATGGATATATCAAGGTAAAAAAAATGAAATGACTTAGTTGATGCATTCATTAGGCAGTATAAGTTTAATATAAATGTGGGCCCTGATAGGTTAAGCTTGTACGCTATGGAATAAGACAACAAGGAGTTTATAAAAGAATACACTCAAAGATGGCGTGAGACAGCCGCACAGGCTAATCCTCTTTTATTGGAAAAGGAGATGATCAATTTTTTTGTCAACACTTTCAAGATCTCATACTTTGAATACCTAGTTGGAAGTTCTACACAATATTTTTCTGACTTGGTTGCTATAACTGAAAGGATTAAACAAGCCATCTGTTTAGGAAGGATTGTTGACTCGACTGAGGAGAAAAGTTTCACTGAAAAAAGAAAAGAAGTTAAGGTTCACAACATCAGAGGTGGTTATAAAGGCGAGAGAAAAAGCCACCAAAACAAAAACATCTATAGATAATTCATCCTGAAGACGAAGCTACAGTGTCATTAGGCCAAGACTAGTCTATGTGTGACCTCAACTAACTATTGGGAAGGTGCCTTTGTCGAGGAATTCATAGGATATGGATGATTAGAAGATTCTAGAAACTCCAATCAATGATTGCTAAGTGTTTAACCCTTTTGTGTGTTACCTTGCTAGTAATCATAGCTCAAGATGTTAGTATAAAGTCTTTGTTATTGAGCCTCCTTTTTAAAATTTCAATGAGATAATGTTTTTGTCTTTCAATTGTGAAACATCCTTTAATTTACAGCCAAATATCCTGAAAGGTTTTCCCCTTAAAAAACTCACAAATATGTTTTTAAAGCCTTACATGATCTGATAAACTCAATTTATTTCTTTTACCAAAATCTTTTCCCAAGTGGAATTTTAGAAAATTGAACTTGCCTTTTAATTTCAAAAAAATGATTTAATGTTTATTTAGAATGATATTTTTGATATTCTACTTGTTGAATGACATATGAATCAAGCAACTCCTTCATTGAGGTGACTAAACTCTAAACTAAAGTGCACGAAAAAAAAATGGATTGTCACCCTCACACCATGACTCTTGAGCCATGTGTTTTACATGTATGCATAATGATATGTAGTGAACTTGTTATTTATTGACTCATGAAATGCATTTATTTACGAAAGTCTAAGTCATAACACTAGACGAGGTCAAAGTTTATCGATCTTAACTACCTGCACTTGAAATGAGAAAAGACCATCTTTGTTATTCCTTTCATGTTCTGAAATAAGTATATCCCTTACGGTTCCTCTTTGAGCTTGAATAAGTTTTCTTTCATAAAAAAAATTCCAACTAGGATCACACCTCATACTAGGGCAAGTGAAAATTTCAATGAAAAAAAAAATGAAAAAGCCATGAGAAAGTCGAAAAAGAAAAAGAGCCAAAGAAAGTCAAATGCTAGGGGGCATGCCTAAATTACAAGAAAAAGTGATAGAAAAAACAAAGTGAGGATGCCTCGGCCAAAACAATGAAAAAAAGAAAAAAAAAAAAATCAAAGAAGAGCGACAAAAAGAAAGAAAGATGAAGGACACAAAGAGTCGAACTGCTGATAGTGATCCTCAGTCTTTGAAACCCTGAAACACTCTTTGAGCCTTATGAATCCTTTTCTTTCATAATAAAAAACCACAGCCTACATTACATGCCTGTAGAAGTCCATTCTAGTCAAGCAAGCAAGTAACCTGAAACAATAAACAATGCTCTCAAAATGCAAAGAGTACTTTTTCATAAGAGTCATGACATCAAGAACAAGCTACTCATTATTATTCATGCTGATAAATGAATGTTCAAAAAGAGATAAATGTTCTCAAACAAAATCTCGAGCTTTTTCTCTAGCTCGTCACTTTGAAACCTATAAAGATAGAAGGTCACCTCATGACGTACCTTCACCAATAGTAATATTACCAACACAAGAGCAAATCATCTCTTTCTCAAGAAAAAAATAAGCAAAGAGTTGTAAGATTTCAAAAGCAAATTGTTCTAAACTCACATCGAAATAATTTTTGTCTTTAAAATGTAAGATCAAGATTTCAAGATTCATTCTAGACAAATATTCCTTCACCAAATTGAAAATGAGAGAAATGAGAGAATGATCACTCGAAACCATTATTTGTCTGAGCCGTTGACAAAGCACATTTACAAGCAATGACTAGTATAAGAGGGCAACATTGTGTTTAGAAGGAGAATTGATCTCTTTTGGATAAATAAGGAAGAAAAGGAACATTTCCCACAACAAGACAAATATGACATTTTGGTTTACAAAAGACAGATTGATTATTTCAACAAGTGACACCGAGTGCTTTTAGTAGTGAGATGGGGAGTAATGGGCAATCCTCTTAAATTATTCTACGAGACATAAAATCTCTAGCAAACAAGTGGATCACGAGGGGCACTATGAAGGATGAGTTGTGTAAATGAATCTGGAAAAGACTTACATGAGCCAACTTGAGTGGGCTAAAAGCCAAACGACTGAAGATGGCCCAAATAAAAAATAGTATGTCCTTACCAATCAAAGCAACAAGAAAATTGAGAAGAAATGGGGAACCTATATTTCAAATTAGGCAAAGATGTATGCATATCATCTAAACTTTGAAACATTGAACAATGTGTTTTGCAAAAATTCATAAGTGAAATCCCCGATGGGATCCCTTAAAAGGAAGGCCACCTTGAAATGAAAAAAAAAAAACAACTGAAGATGCTTGTGAAAATTTCACACTTTTGAGAAATGTTTGACTTGGGCAGGCTGCCCATGAGAATTAAGCAACTTGAAGAATCTTTGTATTTCTCCACCTTTTCATTTTCCATCTCTAAGATAGTGCGTTTTCTAACCCTACCTCCTTTTAAGTGCGCCTTCGAGCCCTTGACCATCTAAGGTAGTGCGTTTTTTAACCCTATCTCTTTTCAAGTGCGCCTTGGAGCCCTTGATCATCTAAGGTAGTGCTTTTTCTACCCTACCTCCTTTTAAGTGCCTTCGATCCCTTGACCATATAAGGTAGTGCTTTTTCTACCCTACCTCCTTTTAAGTGAGCCTTCAAGCCCTTAATCATCTAAAGTAGTGCGTTTTTTAACCCTATCTCCTTTTAAGTGCGCCTTCGAGCCCTTGACCATCTAAGGTAGTGCGTTTTCTAACCCTATCTTTTTTTTAGTGCGCCTTTGAGCTTATATCTCCTGGATAATGCCCCTTCAAGCCCTATCATGACGTCTTTTTAAGACTTTTCATCTCCATTTGGGTAGGTCACCCATCACAATAAGGCCATTTCTGAAAAATCTTTGTATTTTTTTTAAAAAATCTTCGTATTTTTCTCACCATCAGGCAGGTCGCCTGGAATAAATAGACCACTTGCAAAATTCTTCGCATTCTTTTTTTTTTTCACCATCAGGCATGTTGCCTGTAACAAGTAGACCACTTGAGAAATTCTTTGCATTCTTTTTTCTCCTAGGCAAGTCACCTATTACAATGAGACCATTTCTGTGTATTTTTTCACATGGGTAGGTCACCCATTACAATGAGACCCTTTCCTTGTATTTTTCCACCTTTATAGGTCATCCATTATAATGAGACTATTTCTTTTTTTTTTTTCCATTTGGGTAAGTCACCCATTACAATGAGACCCTTTCTTTTTATTTTTCCACTTGGGTAGGTCATTCGTTACAATGAGACCCTTTCTTTGTATTTTTTTTACGTGGACAACCCATTACAATGAGACCCTTCTTTTTATTTTTCCATCTGGGTAAGCCACCCATTACAATGAGACCTTTTCTTTGTATATTTTTCCATCCGAGTAGGTCACCCATTACAGTGAGACTCTTTAAAAAAAAAAAATTCTCTCTCGTATTTTTTTCAACTGGGTAGGTCACCTATTATAATAAAACTATTTTTTTAAAAAAGGAAGGGTTTTCACGCTTATTTTTCTTTACAAAACTTACTATACAAAGTCAAAGGAAAATAAATTTTCCAATACCTTTGCATCGTAAGTATTGTAAAGTAGGGTAACTGTCATAACTCAATTTTTGACAACATAAAATTCAAAAAAAATGAAAAATGAAAAATGAAAAAAATAAAATGACTGAAAAATTAAGGTTTGGGTCAAGACAACACAAGTTGGAAATCTTGAGGTTTTAATCAAGGTGCAATTATAAATTTAGGGTTCAATATGGCTAGAATTTGGAAGATTTGATAAGATTGAGAAATTAATTAAACTTTGGATTAGTTTAATTAATAAAACCTTCAGCTTAAGTGAAGATTTGATAAGATTAAGGACTTAAATTAAACTTTGATTTGGTTTAAATTAATGATGTCAAGGGTTTAAATTGAAGAATTGATAAGTTTGAAAACTTAATTGAGCTTGGAATTAGTTTAATTAATGAAATCAAGGGGCTCAATTGATGAATTATTAAAATTCAGGGTTGATCTAGTGTAAAATTACAAGAGATTAAAGTCCAATGACTGATTTGTAAAAGGCGCTGCAATATAGGGGTTTAAATACAGCTGCCCTAGTCTAGAAATAGAATCGTTTATCATTTCTGTTCACTGTCTTCCTCCTCTGAAAAATTGAGGAAAGCTCCTTGCGAAAAAACAAAAAAATATAGGCCTCTAGACACATTGCAATGCCCATGACTTCCATTAATAGCTTATCAGTTCATCTCCGTGTCCTTCACTGCCACAATGTGCCAATAACGTCGAGGAAACCATCACCAACAAGCCAGCTATGGTAGGACTGTTGGTGTCCTGATTCGCCCAAAACACAAACACCTGAAATTTCATCCTTATCAAGGGTAGATAAGAAGCAAGAGGGGATGCCTATAAAAGCCCAGAGAATTCACAGAAAAAAAGGGAAAAAAAATATTGCAGGGGACAAAACACGGAGAAGAGAAGATGAGAGAGGGAGAGAGAGAACTAAAAGGGGCAGAAAGACAAGAGAAAAACAAGCAAAGTGGAAGAAATAGAAAACAGAAGGAAAAGGGGCAGAAAGACAAGAAAAAAACAAACAAAGTGGAAGAAACTGAAAACAGAAGGAGAACCCCAGCAACGAGCATCCACACCATTCTTAGAGTAAAACTCCAGCAACAAACTACGAAAATAGATAAACTTTCATTGTTTTCCCTCTCTTGCAGTTTAATTACACAGATACTGTGCCAGAAGCGCGTGGACAATTCATGCACGCCTACATATGACTTAGCCGAGTTACTCGTTGAACCAGTAACTGGGCCAGGTTGGTTGCATCCGGCCCAGCCCATACGGCTGGGTTAGATCCAGCCCAGTAAAAAAAGAAGAGAAAGAAGAGTGGGTCGGGTCTGGGCCTCAGGCCCAGCTAGCCCAGTCCATATTTGCTAAGGGTATGTTTGGCAAAACACACCTCCATAATTTTTATGCCTATTCTAGTTTGATATCTGACCAAATGAGCCCCTTTTTTACATTAGAAAATTTCAAAATTATTTTGGGATCTTCGTTGATTTATTTGTGGGCCTCTTACACTTTTTGTTTTTTGGTGTTTTGTATTTTTTTTGTTATGTGCTCTACTGTTAAATGCAAAATCTATTGTGCAACATTTCTTTTATTTCAGTCTAAAAAGGGCCACTATATATATATATATATATATATATATATATATATATATATATAATAAAGGGTAAGCCAAAAGAAAATGGCATAGAAAAATTCTTCAAATTCATTTTTTTGCGAAATTATTCATTGATGCTATAGTCGGGAATATCGTATTTTTTTGGGTTTGTGCAATATTTACCAACGATAGAGTTGAAAATATTAGTAGGAATTGTTCAATGACACCAGAGTTGGGAACATGATAGGAAGAACAAAAAAAAAAAAAGAGAACAAATTCTTAGCAATTTAGACAAAAAACAATGCAACCTACCTCAAGTGGAACACTTAAGGGGTGATAATATCTTTCCTTTCGCATAACCAGTCCCGTACCATAGAATCTTTGTTGACCAGTTACTGTTGTTAGAGACCATAATACTAGGTGATGACTCCTTGAATTAAGACACATTCTCCTAAAGAACAAGATGCCAGATATCTGTTTTTTTTTTTAATCGGTCGCCGCAATATCCAGGTGGAACACACATGAAAGTGCTAGGAGCATTTAAGAGGCCAAATGGCATAAGCATCCATTCATAAAAACCATCTATAGTTTTAAAAGGTGTATTCCATTCACCAACTCTCATTCAGATCTAATGGTAGCTGCTTCTAAGATCAATATTTGAAATGATAGTAAAACCATGAAGTTGATATAGTAAGTCATTTAGCTGGGGAAAAGGAAATCGGTAGCTGATAGTGAATTTGTTCACCACCTGAATATCAATTCATATTCTCCACAATCCATGCTTATTTGGAACAAGAAAAGCAGGTACATGATATGAACTTTTACTTTTCCTTACCAAGCCCTCTAAAATTAACCAATTAACCTACCTTTGTAACTTTGCATGCTTGGTTGGACTCATTTGATAGGCTACCATGATTGGAAGCATATCACTTATAATGAAGTCAATACAATGCTAAATATCCCTCTTGGGAGGAAGGTAAGGTGATATTTCTTCAAGAACTACATCAAAAAATTCATCACGCAAAGGTTGCACTTCTGGAAGCAACTTATTTATTTCAATATTTTCCTAAAAAAAAGAGTATAAACTAATTCACATCATTAACAATCTTTTCCATTTGAGTACAAGCAATCAAAAGTGTTTTTGCTCCTATAGAAGATTTGAAAATAAGTTATGCCTTGGAGGGACCTAAAATAACCTTTACCCCATCTTTTACAAAGGAATAAATATTTCTAAAACTATTATGCTGAACTTTCCTATCATATTGCCATGGACAACCAAGCAATAAATGAAATGCATCCATATTTATTACATCACACCAAATCTGATCCAAATACCTTTTTCCAATGGAAAATAAAACATGACATCTATTTTTCACCTTCTTTTCATGCTTCTGCTTCAGCCACCTCAATTTGTAAGGTTGAGGGTGTGCTACAATCTTGAATTGCAAATTGTTCACCATATCAATAAATACAATATTGGCATAAGCATCATTATCAATGATTACATTATAAACTTTCTTATTTGCACTACAACAGGTGAAAAAAATGTTGTAACGAACCCAATTTTCACTCTCATCATGAACAACGCTCAAACTTCTTTGAACGTAAGTAATTCTCCTTGATCAATATAAGTCACTTCACCTTCTTGATTTGATTCATTTAGAAAATCCTCTTCACTAATTGCTTCTTCCTCTATAATAATAATAATAATTTTATGGTTTGGACAATTAGAAGCAATATGTCCATACCCTTAACACCTGAAACACTTCTTTGAATTAATGCTTGAAGAACCTGCTGTTTTGGAATCAGGTCTTACACTACTCTTCTTAATAGCCTTAACAATAGAGGTTTTTCTACCAAAATTCCCTTGGAGAATGAAGTACTACCCTAGGTGGAAGAACCCTTCTTAGATGTTTATTTCCATCCAGTCTTTCTAACATTCTTTTGTTGTTTTTCCATATTCAAAGCACGTTTCCTAACATCATTAAATGCCTAATAAGGCTATAACTAAACCACATTAGAAACTTATTCCTTTAACCCACCCAAGTATCAGGCTATTTGATTAGTACTTAAAAGTTTATTTTTATCAAGGTTTTATATTATCATTTTGCACTTGAAGTATCAATAACTCCTTAACTAGAGCATGCTTTATAATAACAAGTTTGATAATATAAGACACCTTTAATTTATGATAAATGTTCATTTTAAATGCAGGCATATCACATAAATCAAAGGATTGATTGATGAGTTTAACCACTCAAATTGAGAAGACAAATAGAGGGCTAAACTTAGAAAAGAAATGCTGGTTGAATTCAAATTGGAACACCATTCAGTTATTGGATCATAACTAGAGCTGTAGAACTTGGATTTAGGTCTGGTTTATATGGATAGAAATCTAACACATAAGCCTAAAACTTTCATGGGAGTCCAAGATTCAAAAGGATCATTTTCGAGTTCAAATTATAGCAACAACGGAGTAGTCGGAATCTGTCCTGCAGTCCAAACACTGTTTAGTGTTCAGCCCATATCTCGAGTTCTAGAAGTCCAAATGACCTCATTCTTATTTTGTTGGATAGCTGAGACAATTCCTCAGAACTTTTATGAAGATTATCTGTTCAAATTCTGATGTTAGCAATGACATTTTCTGCAGATAAAAAGATAAGAATGGTTTCGAAGTCAAGAGGTGGCTATCCACTAAACAATTAGTCATCAAATCAATAGTTTTGAATTTTGGCCTATAAAAGGAGGCATTTGCTATGAATTTAGGCATCTTAATTTTTAGATCAAGATCATGTCATTCCTCTCTCTCTTTATATTTTTGTAATGCTTAAGTTTTGTTTTCATTAATCTCTTGTTTATGCCTTTCATTTCCTTTATTATACTTATATAATCATGTTCTCCTCTTGTTTATCTATGTTTCTTTTATTCATAATGTTTAGCTAAGTTTATTATGTCAAGGTGAAAAGGTTACACTAATGGTGTAAGAATAAGTATAGTATAAACTCAACATGGATTTTAATGTTTGATACTAACATGTTTTATATTTATTATCTTACTCACTCTTCATACCTTGCTTGTTAAATGGTTAATTTAGATTTGTATTGAACAACCCTTGGTACAACAAATACTTGGCACTTTCATAGCCCAATTGTATGGTATAACCGACACTCGTGATGTGAAAGGAACTTGATTTGTTGTTAACATAAGTTATCACCCTGAATACTTTATAATATTTACAAGTATTGACATTATTCGAATAAGATAATTAATCTAATCATGTTACCAATTTATAATCTGAGTGGAACCTCCTTTGTGTGTGGTTTCCAGTCAAGTAATAAAAAGAGTTTATACTATACTTATTTGAAATACCATTAGTGGATCCTCTAACCTTGACAATTATTTTATTTTTGTTTAAATCCTTACATCATTGTCACATCTCAAGCTTTCTTCAAATCTTTTCTTTTATTTATAATTCTATATAGTTCACCTCTCCGTGGTTCGATCCCGGTCTTGCCAGGTTATTTATTACTTGGACACTCCTGCACTTGGGATAAGACATCAACTCTTTGATCGTGTAAAGTTTTCGGCGTCGTTGCCGGGGAGGTAAATTCCTGTATAAATTATAATATTTATTTTATTTTCTACTTTCACTTTTCTTGTATCTAACTTTTGTTTTTTTTCTTTTCTTCCTTTTTTTTCTCTTTCTACACGTGTATGAGAGTTTGCTCACGTACATTAAGTGGTGGACTTTGTAGGGTATCCTCTTCATTTTCAGAAAATATGGTCGAAGAACATAACCAGTCGCTTCATAATGAGAATAATCGAGTTAGAACACTTAAATACCACATGAATCCTACAAGAATAAGTGTACCCATATGTATAGTTTTCCCTCTTGATGCATTTCACTTCAATTTTAAGCTAGTTATTATTCAACTTTTACCTTTTTTCATGGCATAGATCTAGAAAATCCATACTTGCATTTAAGAGAATTTGAGGAGGTCTGTAACACCTATAATGACTGAAATTGTAGCATGAACACCATCGGATTAAAGCTTTTTCCTTTTTCATTAAAAGATAAAGCTAAAACATGGCTATAAAATTTGAGACAATGATCCATTCGTATTTGAGATGAAATGCAACAACAATTTTTAAAGAAGTTTTTCCCTTCTTATAGAATAAACTCTTTCAAAAGACAAATCACCACTTTCACTTAAAAACTAGGAGAAACATTTTACCAATGTTGGGATAGGTATCGAGACTTACTTCATACTTGCCCTCATCATGGTTTTGAAATATGGAGATTGGTTTCATATTTTTATGAAGGGTTAACACCTAAAGGTAGGCAAATGGTGGAATTGATGTGTAATGGAACTTTTGAAGATAAAGACTCTAATAAAGCAATGAAGTACCTAGACTTGCTAGCTGAAAATGCTCAAAATTGGGACACTACAAGCACTTGTGAGGCATCAAGTAAAACTAAACCTCATATATCTAGTGGAGGAATGTACAACCTTAGGGAAGATAATGACCTCCAAGCCAAGTTTGCATTTTTAGCTAGAAAAGTCGAGGCACTAGAATTGAAAAAGAGTGGTCAATTAAAATATGTTCAAGACACTGTGTGTCAAATCTGTGAAACCAATGAACACTCAACCAATAACTGTCCAACTTTGTCTTCTTTCAAGGAATGCCTCCATGAACAAGCCCATGCTTTAAACAGTTTTCAAACGCCCAATCATAACCCATACTTGTAAACGTATAACCCTGGTTGGAGAAATCACCTAAATTTTAGTTGGAAGAGTGATAACAATAATGCACAAACTTCAGAACCACCATTTCAAGCACACTATAATTTCCAAAATTCTCATGGATATGCACCTCCTTATGCTTCACCTTCTAGAAAAAAATCTTGAGGAAACATTGCATGCATTCATTGAAAAGTAACAGACAATCAACACTCAACTTGCTCAAAGCATGACAGATTTTAAAGATACTCTTGCAAAGTTCACATCTGCTCTCAGTTTTCAAGAGAAAGGTAAGTTTCCATCTCAACCACAGCAAAATCCCAAGGGGTAAAACAATGCAAATGCAAGTAGTTCTGGAAGCCAACACATGGATCAAGTCAAATCAGTCATCACTCTCCGCAGTGTTAAGGTTATTGAAAAACCCACTCTTGAACCTTTTGAGAAAGATGATGAGTTAATCTCTGAGGGTAAGGAAAGGGTTGAATCTGAACATTGCATAGAAAAGACTGATTCCCCGCTAGCACTTCCATTTTCTCATGCCATGACCAAACAAAGGAAAGTCAATCACAACTCTAAAATCTTTGAGACTTTCAAATAGGTAATGATCAATATACCTTTGTTGGATGCTATAAAACATTTACCTTCTTATGATAAATTTTTGAAACACTTGTGCACCGTGAAGAGAAAACTGAATGTGAAAAAAAAGCCTTTTTAGTTGAACAAGTAAGTGTCATTCTTCAAAACAATAATACTTTGAAATATAAAGACCCTGATTGCCCTATAATTTCTTGCTTTATTGGAGAACATAAAATTAAAAGAGCTCTACTTGATCTTGGAGCTAGTGTGAATTTACTTCCATATTCGGTTTTTTAAAGTCTCAATCTTGGTGAGTTAAAACCAACTTCTGTAACTCTTTTACTTGCTGATAGATCTGTAAAAGTGCCTAGAGGAATAGTTAAGGATGTGTTAATACAAGTTGATAAATTCATTTATCTTGTGGATTTTTTTGTCTTAGATACACAACATGTTGAAGCATGTAATCCAATTCCTGTTATTTTAGGACGTCTGTTTCTTACAACTTCTAATGCATTGATTAATTGTAGGAATGGACTGATGAAGCTATCTTTTGGAAACATGACATTAAAGATGAATATTTTCAACATTTGCAAGCAACTTGGAGATGATAATGATTTACAGGAAGTGGATCTTATTGAAGAATTAGTTTATGATCAATTTGAATCTACCTTGAGTAAAACTAAGTTTGATGAATCTGAAGAATTGCAAATGATTTATTCTCAGGAAGAAATCAAGGACAAGAAAGGCACCGATAATGTTGTCACAGATCATTTGTTAAAATTGATAATAGATTCGACATTTGACATCCCACCAATCGATGATTACTTTCCTGACAAATCCTTACTTTCTCTTAGTCCAATGCTTTGGTTTGCTAATTTTGTCAATTTTCTTACAACAGGAGATTTGCTAGCTCATTAGAGTACCCAAGACAAAAGAAAGTTTTTGAACGAAGTACAGAATTTTTATTGGGATGGCCTTTACTTATTCGAATATTGTCCTGATCTAATATTTTGAAGATGCATTTTGGACAATAAGGAAAGTAGTGTCATTAATTTTTGTCATTCTGAGGCCTGTGGGGTCATTTCTCATCAAAGAAGACGACTGTAAAAATCTTACATTTTGAATTTTATTGGCCCACCATGTTCGAAGACACACATGTGTTCTGTAAAGCTTGTGAAAATTATCAAAAGTCAGGATTTATTTCAAAAGATAAAGAGTCTTTAAATAATCTTCTATTGACTTTTAGGACATATCTTAGTGGCAATGTGCACTGTGCATTTCATGACTTACGACCCCATTTAAAAAAAAAACATGCTTAGCATACTCTTGGGAATCTGACTATAAAAGACCATGTTTGCCAGTTTTTAAAAAAACTGGATGGGAAGCCTATTCCCGACCCATAGAGGGCATTTAAGCTGTTATTGGACGTAAAACCAAGGGAAGATGTGAGCCATAATCACAACTACAATTTGAGTTTTAGTTTGTAAAAATTTGTGTCTTTTAGCATAATATTTTTGTTTTGTTATTTCTTATATTTGTTGAAGTGTTTCAGGTTTGTTAGTGTTCGCTGTTTCAGGTGATGTCTTCTATACTCTATCTTTCTACTTTAGAACATTGAGGACAATGTCTCGTTTTGGTTGAGAGGAGAGAGTAGTAGTTGATATTAAAAAAAAATTAACTAACTGTGTTTTGCTATTATTAAAACCATTTGACAAAACTTTTATTAGGATGACAGAGTAAGGAGGAATTTTATTGACTCTTGAATCGCATTGTTATCACTTGATTCTGCTCATATACTCATTTAACAAGTATTCTTAAACCTTCATTTTTCACACACACACACACACACACACACACTTTAACATATGATTGTGGGTTGCATATTGGATTATTACATTATTTATGTTCTTTTGTTAAAGGTAACAACTAAGGGAAAGAGATAATATATAATTTGTAAAAAAAACTGAAAAACAAAATATTGATGATAATAAAAATGTAAATAAGTTTGGTTTCGTAGCCTCCCTAACCTAAGTTATTAAGCCCAAATGGGTGTTTTAACACTTAATACCCTAAAGTCAACTAACATGGAAGCTATTGGCCTAGTGTTTGTTACATGGGTGAAGGAGAAAAGCTTAAGAGAATCAAACATTGCACTATCTACGTATCAGTATTTGCAACCCAAGTTACTAAGCTCATAGGGGTGTCTCAACACCTAATGCCCTAAGACCAACTGGTCTAGGAGTCATTAGCCGAAAGCTCGTTACATGGGTTAAAAATGTATTGTGTTTTAAGTTATATGTATAGATATTTAAAAAAAAGAAAAAAAAGATAATAATCCCAACCCAAGAAAGTTAACCTTAGAAAAACATTAGAACATAATGTTATTTTCTGCCAATAAAAGCCCCATCATCTATGTTTTCATACATTGAGCACATAAAAAGAAGGTTTATTCATATCTTATTTCAATAATATGAAGCAGTTATATAAATTTAATGAGAGTTTGTTTATTTGGATAGATTGATGGAAGTTGAATGATGAATGCCTTGCTTTGTGGAACTTGCAAATTATTTTTCTATTTTAATGCTTTGATTACTAGAGACTAGTAATAAGCTGGTTGGGGGGTGTGATTAGTACTTAAAAATGTATTTTTATCAAGGTTTTACATCATCATTTTGCACTTAAAGTATTAATAACTCCTTAACTAGAGCATGTTTTATAATAATAAGTCTGATAATTTAAGACACTTTTAATTTATGGTAAATGTTCATTTTAAATGCAGGCCTATCACATAAATCAAAGGATTGATTGATGAGTTTAACCACTGAAATTGAGAAGACAAAGAGAGGGCTAACCTTAGAAAAGAAATGCTGGTTGAATTCAAATTGGAACACCATTCGGTTATTGGATCATAATTGGAGTTGTAGAACTTGGATTTAGGTCTGGTTTATATGGATAGAAAGCTAAGACACAGGCCTAAAACTTTCATGAAGAGTCCAAGATTCAAAAGGATCGTTTTCAAGTTCAAATTGTAGCAACAATAGAGTAATCGCAATCTGTCCTGCAGCCTAGACACTGTTCAATGTTCAGCCCATATCTCGAGTTCTAGAAGTCTATATGACCTTATTCTTATTCTGTTAGAAAGCTGAGACAATTCCCCAGAACTTTCGTGAAGACTATCTGTTCAAATTCTGATGTTAGCAATGACATTTTCTACAGATAAGAAGATAAGAATGGTTGCCAAGTCAAGAGGTGGCCACCCACTAAACAATTAGTCATCAAATCAATAGTTTTGAATTTTGGCCTATAAAAGGAGGCATTTGCCATGCATTTAGAATCTTGGTTTTCAGATCAAGATCTTGTTCTTCCTCTCTCTCTCTTTATATTTTTGTAATGCTTAAGTTTTGCTTTCATTAATATCTTGTTTATGCTTTTCATTTCTCCTCTTGTTTATCTATGTTTCTTTTATTTATAATGTCTAGCTAAGTTTATTATGTCAAGGTGAAAAGGTTACACTAATGGTGTAAGAATAAGTATAGTATAAACTCAACATGGACTTTAATGTTTGATACTAACATGTTTTATATTTCTTATCTTACTCACTCTTTATACCTTGCTTGTTAAATGGTTAATCTAGATTTGTGTTGAATAACCCTTGGTACAACAAATACTAGCACTTTCATAGCCCAACTGTATGGTATAACCGACACCCGTGCTATCAAAGAAACTTGATTTGTTGTTAACATAAGTTATCACCATGAATACCTGATAATATTTACAAGTATTGATATTATTCGAATAAGATAATTAATGTAATCATGTTACCAATTTATAATCCGAGTGGAACCTCTTTTGTGTGTGGTTTCCAGTCAAGTAATAAAAAGAGTTTGTACTATACTTATTTGAAATACCATTAGTGGACCCTCTAACCTTGACAATTGTTTTATCTTTGTTGAAATCCTTACATCATTATCACATCTCAAAGCTCTCTTCAATTCTTTTCTTTTATTTATAATTCTATATAGTTCACCTCCCTGTGGTTCGACTTTGGTCATGCCGAGTTATTTATTATTTAGACACTCCTGCACATGGGATAACACATCAACTCTTTGATCGTGTCACTATTGTTTGCTCTACAGGCTCAATAATATCATACTTTAGCTTGGGTAATTCAAACTCAATTGTATACTCCTCTATGGTCAGACTAGATTGCCTTTGGTTATGAAACTTCAGAAAAGTCTATTATCTATAATATTCATGTAAGAATCTCATCTTAAACTCCCTTTTCATCTTCCTTTAAGACTAGATATTGCTTCTGCCCTCACAGGCTCTTTGCTTCTCAAGATTATCCCACCACAAGGAAGCATATTTCTGAGTTTTAGAACCACCAACTTTACTTTTCCATCTTAAAGAAACTTTTTGAAATAAAAAATCCTCTCCATGGTTTGGAGCTAATTAATGAGCTCATCAGGATAAATGTTCCCTTCAAATTCAAGAATTTCAACTCTGACATCACATTCTTGATAAGGTCTTTTATTTCTTCTTTTTGGGTATTGAGATAAAGAACTATTATTATCTAATTCATGGCGAGGTTTGTGTAGGAAAGGATTAACATCATCATTATTGTTACTAGAAGAGCCAATTTCAATATTGTTCTTATCATTATCATCTCGATTCTCATATCATTTAAGATGCTCATGAAGTTGCTGGATTTGCCTTCTCAGTTCATCCATTTCAAGAGCACGAATGTCCCTCTCAAAGTCTTACACATGTTGTCCAAAAATAGGCATGAATGTAAAACCAAAACTCTGATACCAATTTGATATCGGGATAATATGAAAATCCAACAACAAATGCCACTCATACAAAGAAAGTGTTTTTCGCTCATCATATTTTAGGTTTTGAATCAAAGAGATATAAATGCAAATAACTCACCAATCTAAAGATACATATCAAATCACCACTTTAGAGATATAGAGTGAAGGAAATAAGTCTACTCACAAATGAGATACAAAACTTGATAGATTCTAATCGACCAAGTCAAAAAACTTTTTTTTAAAATTTTCCAAAAGATCCCAATACATGGTCTAAATCATAATTATATACTTGGAGCATTCCTTCAATTGTAGGAAACACCAAAATAACATAAATCAGACCTAATAATTGAATTTAGCAAAATTCTAGACAATAAATAATAATAACTCATTTTTTTACTCTAGAAAGCACAAACACCTAGTATTCATTAAAATTAAGACTGGCATAACTCTTTGTAGACGACTCCAATGCATGCATGGCTTGATAATATGAAAAGATAACATTTTGAACTAGAAATCCATGTAGGATAGACTCATTTTCATATGCAATAAAGAGACAAAAATCTAGGCTCAAGGTTGACCCTGATCTAACAACAAACAACCTCAAAAACATCCTCCTTTGTAATGCTAACCCAAATTCAAGTAACTCAACTCTATTTGAACCAATAGAGGACACTGTTGTGTCACTATCACACCTGGATATAAACAAGATTCTTTAAAATAAAAAAGAAAATATATGTAAAAATAGAGTTGCCATATAATAGTTAAAGTAAAATAGAAATCCTAAAATATATGGTTCTAAATAATAGGTACAGGGTCGGTAAGTTATGTATAACGGAAGAAAATGTCACCCTCATAACATCTTTTCAAATGAAAGGATACCTTTAAAATAGTTTTCTCTTAAATCAATTATTTTTTTTATTGCCATAAAATATTCTAATTAGTTTTGAATCTTATTTAAAATTTATTATCATTTTTTTTATTGCCATAAAATATTCTAATTAGTTTTGAATCTTATTTAAAATTTATTATCATTTTTAGCAAATAATTCAATATTAGTCCTTAGAAGTATATTATTGATTTAGTCATTTTATGGATCATCAAACATTTGTCTGTAGAAATAAGAGACTTGTCATCTATCTATTAAATCTAAGTCTAAAAAAATATTGCTGACTTGACAAAAATTTGATGAAAACTTGTCAATGCATTTTTTTATTCATTTTGGGTTTAAAAGAAAATTATTAAGTCTACTTGATCTATAAATAAAGAGACACGTCGACCTAAACATTCAAAATAAACTTAATTTTTATTTTATAAAAACCTAGTGAAATTCATCAACTTGTTATCAAACTTGTTCTAAAATAATATAAAAAACATATCAGGTGTCTGTCAATCCTTAAAATTAGAAGAGGCATCGAAAAGGCTACTAAAAAAAAAATTCAATATTGATCCCCTTAAAAAAAGAAACTTATTGAATTGACCATTTCTAAAATGGGTGTTGAACCTAAAAGAATGGTGAAAGTTAAATTAGGATTTGCCCTATTTACTTTAGTTAGTTTCAAAATGTACTTGAAAGCCGCCACTCATACTCAATAGGCCTTAATAAAATTATATTGATCCAACCTAAAAGTACTTATTATGATATGAAAGAATGTATCTCAAGACCTAAAAAACCAAATCCTAACATATATTCCAAAAACAAAATTGATCAAAAACAATATAATAATATTTACAAAAAAAAAACAACATAGAAGAATATATATATATATATATATATATATATATATATATATATATATATATATATATGGTATCAGAGCCATAAAAACCTTTGCAATTGGGTGGTGTTTCCAGCTGTTACTGAAAACATCCAAAACTAGCTGAATGTTTTGACTTCAGAAAAGCATTTTGTCATAAACAAAACTCTTTTTAAAAGATATTTTTATGGTGATCATAATAAGGAAAAATGATCTTAGTTTTTTCAACACTTCCTCCAACATAGAAATGATATCCAAAAACAATTTTATGCTTATATTGAGACCCATGAAGTACAAATTTTATTCTTTGATTGGTTTGAGAGTTTCATTATGTACCAGCACAATATAATACATATCCATTTGCATCCATTAAACATGCATGTCCTATTACATCTCGTTCCAAAACTCCGACATGGACCCTCACCAGTGGACCTACAGTTAAGTCTGACCATCCACCTTTACGCAACATACAACTTACTCAAAAAGATCAAACAGTTGACGCAGCCCTTTACAAATTACCTGGAGAGAATACTCTCACAAATACCAAACATATCATCCAACAAAACAATTTCACAAATACCAACCTCCATACCATAAGTAAACAGCTTATTAGATTGAAAAAACAAATACAAAAGAACCTAGTCCACTTCATGACTGATAAAAACCCCATTGACCTAAAGTTAAAAAAACTCAGTATTCAAACCATATCAAGTTACTAAAACAGGCCAAGCACAAATTCTAAAAAATCAAACAGATTTTCTTAGAGCCATTAAAACACACTTACAAAACCTTGACCGAACAACCTTGACTGTCCCAGACACACCTCAACAATCCAACCCTTCATCCTCTATAAATCAGGTTAATACTCTCCAAAATAACCCTATATCAACCTCCGATACAGATACTTTTCAAGAACAACCTCTTCAACTAAACAGACTTACCTGGCAAGCTTCCAAAACAACCATTGCTTCAGACATTTCCATATCTACTGAACCAACTATCATTATCCAACATAAATGTAATGCTTCTTCCCTCTATAAATGTAACATAGATGGAATGTCTTAATACAATATCTTAAACACCCTCCAACAAATGACCATTGCAGCTAATGCCTACAAAACCCAAATAGAAACCTCAAACAAAACCATAACTGAACTCCTTATTGGAGGTTTCTCTGGCCAGCTTAAAGGATGGTGGGATTACCACCTCACTGAAACATACCGCTTACATATTCTAAACTCTATACAAACCTATGAAGACCAAACACCTATCCTTGACCCTTTAGGAAACACCATCCAAGATGTTGTGTCTACCCTTATCCTTACCATCTCCTTACATTTTGTTGGAGATCCTTCCCATCTGAAAGATAAAAATGTTGAACTTCTCTCCAACCTTCGGTGCAAGAAGCTTAGTGACTTTTAGTGGTACAAAAATACCTTCCTTACTCGTGTTATGCTTCGAGAAGATTCAAACCAGCCTTTTTGGAAAGAAAAATTCTTTGTAGGCTTACATATGGTGAACTTGTGAGCTTCACACAAAAAAAAGGTCTTAAAATCTGCCAGGACCTCAAACTCCAAAAACACTTAAAGTGGGAAATGTAACATACCAGGCAAGAACTTGGTAGTTTCTGTCACCAGTTTGACCTTTCCACTAAAAAACCCTCCTGCAATGGAACCTGTTCACAACCCAAAAAATATTCGAGCCAAAAACCTCCTTATAAACGAACAACCCATAAATACCGATAACAATTTTATTCCAAACCAGATCAACCTTACTACAAAAAGCCCTACAAATTTACCAAACCTCACAGACCTTTCTAGTCAAAACCTAAACCAAAATTTGACCCCAAAAACATTACCTGTTACAAATGTAACTAAAAAGGACATACTTCTCGTTTCTGCAAAGTCAATACCAAACTAAATGAGCTCCAAATAGATAAAGATAACATCAACCAAATACAAAATCTTTACATTGAAGCCACAGACACTGACCACTCTCCTTCAGAAACTTCTGAAGAAGAATTTCAAATTGATGAAATAGTAACTACCATTGCTGCTTCAGATGCCTCTACGAATTCCAAATAAATTAACGTCTTAACCCAAGACCAAGAATTCATTCTTGAGGCTATCAAAAGACTTGATGATCCTCATCTTCAAAAAACCTATTTGGATAAACTGTTGAAAGATTTCAACCAATTAGAGCACCCTTCATCTAACCTTCCAAACCGCTCTATATTACCCTTTACTAGCACTAATACATATGATCTTACAAGGATCCTTAATAAAAAGAAATCCAAAACCACAGTCACCATTCCAGAATTATATTATGAGATCGAAACTCTCAAATCCGAATTACAAACCTTAAAACAAGCCCAACAGAAAGACTCTACCATATTACAACATCTTCTGTCCAAAATTGAAAACCAGTCTGACACTGAGTCTGAATCAGAAGATCAAACCATTGAATCTCATGCATTGCCCCATACACTTACAAATATTGAGCATATTCTAGATGATTTCCTGAATGTATTAACACAAATATCTTCCAAAAAAATATTTGATTAAGATTACGCTTATTTTCTCAGAAGATTTCAAACTTGACACTATTGCCTTATTTGACAGGTACGGATTTAAACTGCATCAAAGAAGGCGTGGTTCCAAAATGATTTTTACAAAATTCCTCTAAAAAACTCTGCTGCTAATAATTCAAAATTGTATATTGTAGGAAAAACCGAAGCCTCTATTTTCAACGACGGATTTCTCTTAAAACATTCTTTGTCGTTACAAAAGATATTAATCATACCATCATTCTTGGCAGTCAATTTATTGACATGATCAATCCATATCAAGCACATCATAATTGTATTACTTTCAAAATTAATAGCATCAAACTTGTTTTCTCATTCTTAGAAAAATCTAAGACTAGAAATTTGAATTTGATTAAAGCATGCTCCATACATACTTATCATATCAATGCACTGATTCATGGAAAACAATTCCACCTACATGATTTACAAAATCATGTTTCTTTTTGTCGTATCAACAAACAATTACAAAACTCTGATTTATAAAAGAAAATCATTGATTTACAAAATAAGATTGAACAACAAATCTGTTCAAACTTACCTAATGCTTTCTGGAAAAAAAACAACACATCGTTGATCTTCCTTATGAAGATACTTTTTCAGAAAAACTTATACCTACAAAAGCAAGACCTATACAAATGAATGTTGATTTAGAACAGCATTGCAGAATTGAAATCCGCGATCTCGAGTCTAAAGGTCTTATCCAAAAGTCTAGATCACCCTGATCGTGTGCATCCTAAATGTGAATAAAAACTCTAAGATTGAAAGAGACACACCAAGACTTGTGATCAATTACAAACCTTTAAATGGATCAGATATCCAATCCCCAACAAAAAAGATTTGTTGCAAAAATTGCACTCTGCATTTATATTTTCTAAATTTGATATGAAATCCGGATTTTGACAAATCCAGATTGATCCAAAAGATAAATACAAAACTACTTTTACAGTTCCTTTTGGCCAAAACGAATGTAATGTCATGCCCTTTGGCTTAAAAAATGCACCATTTGAATTTCAATGCCTCATGAATGACATCTTCAATGCACATTTAAAATTCTGTATTGTTTACATTGACGATGTGCTTATTTTTTCACATTTCATAGATCAACATTTCAAACATCTACATACATTCTTTCATACTGCAAAACAAAATGGTTTAGTTGTTTCTAAAATAAAAATTTCTCTCTTCCAAACCTGTGTTCATTTCGTAGGCCACTATATCTGCCAAGGCACTGTAATACCAATAGAGAGAGCTTTAACCTTTACAAACAAATCTCCTGATAAGATCACTGATAAAACCCAATTGCAAAGGTTTTTAGTCAGTCTAAATTATGTTCTTGTTACTATCCCAATATTAGTCGTCTATCCAAACCTTTCAATGACAGGTTAAAAACCAACCTTATTCCCTAGTCTAACCTCCATACCGACCTAGTCAAACAGATTAAGAAATAGGTCCAAATCATTCCTCTCCTCCATTTAGCTAATCCTTTAGCTTCTAAGATAGTCGAGACCGATGCCTCTGACCTAGGATATGGTGGGATTCTTAAATAAGTACAAGATAACAAAGAACAAATACTCCAGTACACATCCGCCCACTGGAATGATTGTCAAAAAATTACTCTACTATAAAAAAGGAGATCCTTTCAATTGTTCTTTGTATTACAAAATTTCAAAGCAATTTATTAAATCAAAAATTTCTTTTATGTGTTAACTGCAAATCTGCAAAAGAAGTTTTACAAAAAGATGTCCAAAATCTTGCTTCAAAACAGATTTTTGCCCAATGGCAAGCTATTTTAAGTATTCTTGCTTCAAAACAAATCTTGCTTCAAATTCAATCCTCGATTTCCTAACCCGAAAATTCCTTCAAAACAGTCCTAATGCCTCCAAAAGCAAAAGCCAAAGACAAGGGGAAAGCCCCTCAAACCCAGCCTACAAAACTAGAAAGCCCTAAGCCTTGTGCAAAACTCATGTCTTCAGCCATCTTAGCTGTTAAATCTATCAAATCCTGGTATGAGGTAGTTATTGAAGAAGAAGAAACTACAAAACCACCATAGGTACAAACAGACGCAATTCAACATTGGGATGACACTATATCCAAATCACCAGAATTACTCCTAGCATTACAAAAAGTGTCCCAACAGGCCTTTAGTGACTCCACATCTCAAACAGGTAGTATTTTCAAATCCCTTTCAAAACCCCAAAGAGGCATTTCTACTTCAAAACCCCTCCTTTCTTTACAACAAACCAGTTTTCCAAAAATCAAATCCAAATATATTTTCAAAACTACTTTTCAAAATATTTTAACTATGGAAGAAGGATTTTATCATTAAAACCCTTCCATTGTTGCTTCAAAAATTTTCCCTCTAAATTGGTACTACAAACCCTGGAATTTAGCCAAACTACAATCCTACTATGCCGCCATCCTTGAGATTACCAAATCTGTCAAGTTCAAACACTTCAAACTACATTCTGATCACACTGAACTGGCATATTCTACATGCATCATTCACAAAAATATCAATACTTCCTATACGTATTGCGATTACCAACATGCATGGTTCAATGCCTTCCTCCTATAAAAGCAAAACCATAGCCATTCTTAGCTTTTCTACTTCAATAGTGTCATGAATACTGTCGCGGGGGGACGCGACGTCGTTTGGCGACGGCGGAGGCTCTTTGTTATGCCTCCTGGTGTGAGGTGTTGTGTGTTGGGAAGGTTTTATTTTTTATTTTTTATTTTTTTTATTTTTTATTTTTTGAAATATTTTGAAGAATACTGAGTATTTAATACCAGATTTGTATTGTACAGTGTAAATATACAACCCGATATTATGCACAATTGGTAGAAAAATATATGAGAGAATCATAATTTTTTTTGAAATGGTTTTTTTTGAAATTTTTATTTTTTTAATATTATAATGCACACACACACAAAATTCACGTCCTGCATGAACAGTAGGACGTGAATTATAATTCACGCCTATTGTTCACACAGTGAACAGGAAGGAAGAAGAAGAAGAAGAAGGGTGGCTCACCTGGTTGAAGGGTCGTGGCTGCCGTCACTAGTCTGGCTGAGGACGGTGGAAGAGTTGGTGGTGCTCGAAGGAATGGCTGCTGCTCACGTTACAAGAACTGTCGTGGAGTGCGTTTTCTAAGGATGAAAGACCCTAGAAGGGGTGGTTGCTGCCTTTGCTGCTACTGTTGAGGTTACGGTAGCAGAGAAGGAGGATGAAACAGGTCTGCAGGAGAGAGAGGGAGTCGTGGTGGCTGTTGGTGGTTGTGCCGGCTTCCTATGGTGGAGCTGTATTTGTGGTGCTGTGTAGGCCGGGTGTGTTTGTATTCTCGCCGGATAAGGCAGCTGTGGAAAAGGTGGAGAGAGAAAGAAAGAAAAATGAAGAGAAAGTTGCAGAAACCGGGAAAAAGCTGATTTTTTGGCTTATTTTGGACCCGATTTTCTCCTCTTTCAAGCTATCAAATCCACCTCAATTTATAGGCGGTGGAACAGGGAAATCTTGGCTCAAAGTAGGCATGGTGCACTGTCAAACTGTCAAATCTGCAGCTGCAGGCTGCTTGAGTTGGCCTCTTTAGGGTGGTGCCACGTCCGTTTATTTGCCAGTGAGCCAGTGAAGACGATACCCCGACGTAGAGAGATGTCTGGTAATCAGTTTCGTGCAAGTTTTGGCAAATTTGGTGGACGTTAGGTGCATTAAATGAACCTGCAAAGAAGGTGACTGAACCAGTTTTTCCGGGAAAAAGAAGAAGATAATGAATAATGTTCAGGATTCTATTTTGGCTAAATTTCATTTCAGTCCTTTCGCTTTCAATTGCTTTCAATTGAACCCCTAATTGACCGTAAACGTTTGCAGTTAAGCCCCTGATGACCTTCAATTGGAACCCCGAAGTTACGCGCCTATTGCAATATGGTCCTTGGCCTCGGATTTTGTCAAATTTGCCCCTAGTTGACCCAAAAACTTCAATTTTCCTGTAATTTGGCCCCTAATTTCAATCAATTAACTTGGTAAAAATTAAATTTGGTCTCTTAAAATTCCAATTTCCTCAACTAAGCCCAAATTAGGCTCCCAATCTTAATTTTTCACCAATTAAGCCCCAAATAAAATTAATTTGACCCATTTAAAGTATAATTAAGTCTTTGCACTTAATTAAATCCTTCAATTGGACCCAAATTAATTCTTAAACATAATTAAAATTTAATTTGGCCTATGATTAAATCAAATTGGCCTACTAAAAATTTAATTATATCATCGGACTTAATTTTTATGCAAATTCGTCCAATAATCATTTAATTTGATCTTGAATTTGCATTTTTTTTCTCCATTCTTGGGCATAATGGGGTACAATTAGATCTTTAATTTCCTCCAAAAATTACAGCTTGATTTCCCAGTCTGCTTTCTTCACGTTGCCAGCCTTTATTTTATTTTTTGATTTTTATTTTGAAAAAAAAGTAAATTTTTGGGGAATAACCCAGAATTGGGTTATAACAAATACTACAAAGCTCCCCCTTTGGTTTCTCCAATGATGGGACTACTATGGTTGTCATGTTGACTATCTCAAAGAATATTCTCTGGTTGAAAATGGTTGCCTCCATTTCAAAAATAATTTTCAACCAATTCCTTCTGAAAGGAAGTTTTCTTCCATTCTCATTTTTTGTATAAAATTTTTTTGTTCCATGGGTATGTTCGTGGTTCTATGATTATAATCTATGTAGATTTTCTAGGAGGGTTTGCGTGATAAGGGATATTGATAACAGAAGGGATTTTGAAAATTCTTCCTAGATCTATTATACTGGAAGAGGAAGAGCCTTCTGAGAATCTGGAACTTGTAGAATGTTGATGGAAAGATAATTTGACTTTACCATCTGTGTACTGGATAATGTTTTTCATTCGGACATTAGGTTGAGGTGGTTGAGGTAATTCTGTGGTGCTGCACCTTCGAGGATCCAATCTTCTAGAAGGGATATATCTTTCCATTGGATTGCTTTTGGGGACAACAGTGTTTGAGCGGGATAAATCTGTTTGTAGAATGAGTGTTTCTCCTTTTTTAGATTGGAATTTGTGTTTGCTAGCAAAGGCTGAGAACATGCTTTGTAGTGAATTTTGAATATGAGAGCAACAAGAATATATCCTTCTAGCATGTCATAATTATGGGTCTTTATTTGTAGTAGCATACTTTGCAAAATATTTTTGTCTTTGAGGGATATAGTTATAGCATCCCGGAAGACAGCTAGAATGGTGGTGTTTAAACCTTCTTTTGTAAGGGGTTTTATCCCGACTTGGATAAGGCCAATATATTTATAATTTCGGGCTAGATGTTTTTGTAAGGCTTTTTGAGAGAGGAGTTGAATGGTTTCACAAGGTTTTGTAAGCTGAATATCTCTTTTTTCAGTTTTGATAGTAAAATCTGTTATGAAAATATCATATTTATCATTTATAAGGAGGTTTCCTGGATAGGAATAAAACCTATCCACATGGATATATATATATATATCTTTTAAATAAAATTGATATTAATATGATACTAGAAAATAATAATTAAATAATACATAATTAATGATACTTGGGATGTCCAATTAAAAGACAGAAAACAACTGAGGCTTTTTTTTTATCATATTTATGTGAATACAAATACAGTTCAATTTATCCATAAAACAACATAGAGCAACCTAACACTAAGATTACTCCCAACACCAATTCAATAGAACAAAAGCACATTTTAATAGTTTTAGTTGATAATAAAGATCCTTGTGTATTTAGAATTGTTGGATACCTTTTAACCCAGTGCATTTACTACCCAAATAGAAAGCATTTTGCAATGAAAAAATTATTGAGACATTATAATCTGTAACGACCACATTTTTAAGACACATATTAATATTTAAGACACAAATTAACATATTCAAAATCATAGATAATATGAAACCATGATTATTTTTTAAAATAGTAATAGTTCATTATCGGTTAGAATGGTTGACCGATTCATATTGTCATGATCAATTGATTGACCAGATACTGCTAAATTTCATTGGTGTCCCAAATAGTCGATCAATTTGATCAACCAAATTAGACAATAGCCAATTTTATTTTTCCTCTTATCAATTGGTTAATTGGATCATTTGATAATCCTAAATGGTCAATCGATTTGTGCAGCACATCAAATATTCATTCAGTTTATATATAGACACATTGAAATATCGGTAGAGTTTCCCTTGAATTTTAACATTTCTAAGTCTATTATTCACTTGTACAAATCTTAATTTTACACAAGATCCAACATCTAAGATCATTTCATGTTCAACAAGATCAAAATAGACTACGTTTATTCTTTTAGCTTTCCCTTATTCCATTTCATATAATGATTTCTACATAATTATCTTATAAACTTAACATAAACAAGTTGTAAAATATTAAGAAATTAAATTCCATATATTTCTAGTTAAGACATAAAAAAGTAAGATTACATAAAATAATACAATGAGCTAAAAACTTTAAGTTAATATATGCATGTTTAATAATAGATTTAATTACATAATAAGTGTGTGGTATTCCTAAATTCAACATTATGTTTACCATCAATAACAAAAGAAGTCTATTGTTCAGTGTGAGGATCCTGTAGTCAAAATAATTTCCAATAGAAGAAATAGTATTTAACAATTGATATGTGTATTTGGAAAAATAATTATCAAATTACAAATATCAATAATTAACAATTAAGAAATTTTATGTCATCAATTATCCAATAGTATCCTAAATAATAGTACCATTAATTCTTTTATATCATTCAAATCAATTATCTTAATTACATCATTCAAGTCACCTATCACTCTGATGACTCTAATTCCCTTATGGTAAATTTATTATTTAAATTCTCGGTCATCATATAGACTGATGCCTCTAGTACCACTTAGGTACTAGTCAATATATATTTAAATTCCTAGTCATCAAATAAAGTGACGCCTTTAGTACCACTTAGGTACTAGTCAATATTTAAATTCCTAGTCGTCAGATAAATTAATGTCTTTAGTACCACTCATGTACTAGTCAATATTTTTAAATTTTCCTTTTCAGTTGTTCAATAATCATATCACAATTAGTATATATACATAAACAAGCAATTAAATAATTTTGATTATTTAACAATTAGAGCCTTGAACAACCTAGAAGGAGGAATGCATAGCGGCTACCTAGTGCCTAGGCTATAGATACAATCCCCTGCTGTTGTCCTAAACCTATAGCCTCTCCTATTACCATAAGAATCCAGACATAATTACAATATAAACACCATTAAAGACTCTTACCAAATTTTTTTTTCATGTAATTAACTCTTCATCCAATCATTTATTTCATCATATAATATAATTGAATACTAATTTCAAGTCAATTTGGACAAAACCTTTCAGAATTATTCACACTAATTTGGCTAAAATACCTTTTTTTTATAAGTATAATTGTATTAAAGGGAAAAGTTGTATAAAAATATGAAGGGCATACCCCAAGATGTATATCATCTCATAACCCATATCAAATTGACTTAAGCAGTAGGAGAAAAAAAATGCAAAAGCTAAATAAAACTAAAAATAAAACTAAAAACAATACTACTTGGATAGTAGTTCGTTAAACTAGTCGACTGGTTCATGGAAACCTCAGAATTGATCGATTGGTTTTGTAAAAATAACAGACATGTTAAGTGGAACTCTAAGAAAAACAAACTAGAGGTATCTTGTGACTCTGGAAGACTTCATTTGGATCTGAAAGTAGCTGAAATCTAGTATTTTGGTTCTAGTATAACCAACCTAGACCTGATAAGCTCAAACATTTCTTTACTAACAACATGATAAGGATGATAAGCCTAGTGAGAAACTTAATTATTCCTCTCATGCTAGATGAAGTAAATTGTGGCTGAGAGTAGTAACCCAGATTTCTACTGCTTGTACTGGATCGTACAAGTCTATCCCTTCAATTGCTCTGATTCGGGCTTCTAGTGCTGCTATCTTATCAATGTCATCAGATGACTTGGTCTTCTAGGACTCATTGGCAAATGCATCTATGATTGCAGGGGTTGGTGCCGGTGGCATTGAGTGCACAAATGCTGGATTGTGTGGAGGTTCTTGACCATGTTCATTCATTGTTTCTTCAAGTTGAGCTGTTGCCGAAAGTTGAACAAAGATAGCTGGCCGGTTAGAAGGACCTTTACCAGAGGTATTTCTAAGTGTTTGCTCGAGTAAGCTAGTGAGGCGAGCCACGCTTGCTTTTAGAGACTCTAACTCTTCTTGGAAATGGGCATCACGGTGAGCACGCTCTTCGCCTTCCATGTTTCTTGCTCGAAGTCAAGTGTTGTAGGCTCTTTGGGGACCTATATTTCAACCTGATGCAAGTATGTATGTTATTTACAATGGATGGATGTATGTGTGTGGATGCAAATGTATGCATATTTGGTATGAACGGAAAAAAAACATATACAAAATGAATATGTTGGGAGTCCATGCTCTAAAGGAATGTGCTAGGTCATTACATGATAGGTAGGCTTTCTACCTAGTCTTAAAAGGGTCTATGAATTGCCTGGTGACCACCTCACGTGAAGGTAGTATAGGGGTTTACAAGAAATGGTTGGGGCACAATGTGACCGCCATTACCGAGTAAACACTCAGTTCATAGTTTGATGTTTCACGAATCTGAACCCCGACTGAAAGTCATGAGGCAGATTGCTACTCCCCACCTAACCTGGAACTGGGCTTTATTTGTAAAATTAAAATGCATGCTAAAGCAATAAAAATACGAGCTTAAATTAAAGACCAACAAAAGAAAAACAATCAAACAATCAATGCTTAGTCCGACCAGGCAGGGCTTTCCCCAGTGGAGTCGCGGGGGGCGTGACGTCGTCTGGCGACGGCGGAGGCTCTCTATCGTTCCTCCTCTTGTGAGGTGTTGTGTGTTGGGAAGGGTTTTTGGATTTAATCATAAAATTATGATTAATATTTAGGAGTCGCCACCTAGTATTATGGTCACTAGGAACCTATGATCTGCGAGAGTCTGGGTAAGGGACTGGTTGTGCAAGGGGAAGATA
>Ga0325410_1000660_pt1 | contig 36198 bp, 27 predicted proteins | sample PopdelMetagenome_16_FD_206182 | JGI IMG/M metagenome (GOLD analysis project Ga0325410, IMG submission 206182) | Populus deltoides microbial communities from Bellville, Georgia, United States - Xylem-PdIQD-R3 | ecosystem: Host-associated > Plants > Phyllosphere > Stem > Wood/Secondary xylem...
AGATCACTTTCACTCCTTTATGCCCTTTCATCCTCTTTTTCTATTCTTCCAGAATATGCTATGCTATCAAAGACCTTCACATTTAGAAGTTGAGACAATAGATCTTTCCAGGTTTTTCTTTTCACTCCAAACCTTTGATTGAACACCTAATCAACATTTCTTTCCTGAAATCTTTTTATTTGCTCATATCAAGATACCAACGCCCTTTTCTATTCCATTTGAAAGTTCCTCAATGATTTTTCTTTTCTTTGTTCGTCGAAGCTGGAGGAGAAGATTTTGCTTATTTTTTATATATTCGTGTGTCTTTTTAAGATTTGTCATTTAGTAAAGCCTTTTTTTTTGTTGGGCTTGTTGGGTTATCCTATTTTATAGCCTCAATCAAGATCTCGTGGATTCTATTCACAGGTATTTTACTTTTTTTTTCTGACCACTTTCTCATCACTAGTGGACATTCTCAAATACCTTCTTTCTCATCATTTTCTAATACTTGCCCCCAGTGTGGGGAGTGGTCCTAGCCAAGGTTATCTTACAAAGAAAAAAATTTCACTTTAACTCAATTTAGGACTGCAACCACCATTTAGAAATAGCCTTTCTTCATTTCAAGCAAGATTGATTAGGACTGATAAATTTTGACCTCATTATCGTATTGATTTGTACGAATTTGTTTTGCGAGTCTATAACTCATGAAAACTTCATCGTCTTTGTTTCATGTAGCTTTTGCACAACAAACTTTGATGGTTGGGTCATCCATTTGGGTTTCTAGGTATTTAGCCATCTCTTAGGGAATTGCTAGGTTAATTGTTGCTTTTGACAAATCATTAATTTTTTTTTAAATCATTAAACAAAGTCAAATCTTAAAATCCTTTGTTTAGAAGGAATGATTTTTGAAATTTTTTTTTATTGAGCCTTTGAGATTATTTGCAAAATACACAAGATGTCACGAGAATGAATAACCAAACTTTATTGATTTAATGAAGATGAGTACACTATGCATAATATTTCTTTACAAAATTAGATTTCATAGGCCTAAGCAAGTCAACTCCATCCATTCTTGTCAATAACAGAGCTCCCCTAAAGAATGCTTTATTCACTACATATAGGCCTTTGTAGTTGGGTGCCTACTTGCTCTAATCTTCGTCAGGTAGAGGTAAGATCATTCCTAGCATTAGATCTCCTTCCTAAAACACCTTAGGTCTGACTTTCTTGTCATATGCTTTGGCCATTCTTTGTTGATATAAATGGTGATGACAGATTGTAGCTAACCCCTTTTCACTGATTAAATTTAACTGCTTGTATCTCATTTTGACCCAATCAACTTCCTCAAGTTTTAATTACATAAGTACCCTTAAATATGGCATTTATGCTTCTAGCAGCATTACTATTTTCATCTTGTAAACTAGAGAATAAGGTGTAGCTCCTATAGATGTTCTTATTGTGGTGCAATATACATATAGAGCAAAAAAAAGCATTGCATGCTAGTCCTTGCACGTGACTACCATCTTTTACATAATCTTCTTAATATTCTTGTTGGAAACTTTTTGTCAGTCACTATCTTTTCAGGTGCTTCATATCAACAAATTAAATCTCGTTCAATGGATCTATTCACTACATTCTAGGTTACATGAGCATATGAATTGGCTTCCACCTGTTTTGTGATATAGTCAATGGCTATTAGGATAAATTGATGTTTGTTGCTAGCTTTTGGATTGACAAGTCCAATTACATCAATTCTCCACATTGCAAATAGCCATAGAGATGTCAAATTGAATAGAAGAGTTGGAGGCACATTTATCTTATCATTGTACACCTGACAGTTGTGGCATTTTCTGACATATTCTATGCAATCTCTTTCCATGGTCATTTAGAAATAACCTAACCTCTGTATTTGCCTAGTTGTCATATGTCCACTAGCACGAGTTGTACAAATCCCTTCATGAACTTCTTGGAGTGTTTTTTTTCCTTATATCTCATCTCAAACATTTTAACAATATTTCATTGGATGACCTCTTGTATAACACTTTTGCATCGAGGTAGTAGTCCATTACTAACCTTCGCAGGGTATTCATATATATATTGGATGCCCTCGGGGGATACTTTTGGTGTTGGATAAACTATTTGATATCATAATACCACGGATTCCTATCATTTTCTCATTTGATTAAGCAGGCAGTGAGCTAGAGATTTTCTGACTTCAATAAATATGGGTTGCACTTTGTTTCCATAATCAATTTCGTCCATGAAAGCTAAAGTGGCCAAAGCATCAACAAATTGGTTTTTGTCTATTTCCATATGAGTGAATTTTATCTCATCAAATTCTTTTACTAGTTTGGATAGATATTCTTGATTTGACCTCAACTTCTCATCTTTTGTTTGTCATTCTCCTTTCACATGGCAAATTATCAGCATTGAGTCACTATAGATATCAAGTTTCTTTATCTTCAATTCTAATACAGCTTCTAATCCAAGGATACAAGCTTCATACTCAGCTGTATTATTGGTGCCCTCAAACTACAGCTTGATCGAAATAGGGTATTGTTTTCTGTTAGGAGAAATCATCACTACTCCTGCCCTATTTCCATATACATTTACTGCTCCATCAAAATATAATGTCCACCAGTTTGGTTCTTCTTTTTTTGCTACTACCACCAAATCTTTGTCTGGGAAATCAAAATTCAAAAGGCTTATAATCTTCAATTGTATTGTTTGCCAAATGATCAACAATAGCACTTCCTTTTATGACTTTTCTTATCATATACACTACATCATACTCAGCCAACGACACTTGCCATCTTGTTATTCTACTTGATAAATAAGGCTTTTTGAAGAGATATATATATATATATATATATATATATAAAAGAGGATCTAGTTTTGAAATCAACTATATAGTGTAATATAACCTGCATTATCAAAGTTTTTTGTAGCCCATATAAGTGCATAATAAAGCTTCTCTACCATTATGTATCTGAACTCACAATCTATGAATTTCTTACTCAGATAATAGATCGCTCTCTCTTTTCTATCAGACTCATCATGCTGCCCGAGTACACATCCCATTGTTTTTTCGGTTGTTATCAAATATAGAATCAACGATTTGCCAAGAACGGGAGGCACAAGGCACCGTTGTTAGGGATTAATATTTTGTTATTGATATTGATACTAGTTAGATTATTACTAATTTAGATTATTGTTGGTGTTGTTGTTCCTGCTGCTGTTGTTGTTTCTTTGATTATATCTTAATTTTGCTCTTCTTTTTAATTCAAGATTAAAAGTGTATACCTTATCCTAAACCATTAGATCCTGCACTTTTTTATCTTGATATTTTGATAACTTTGCGTGAGATTAATAAAAAGAAGAAGTAAGAAATAACCGTATTAGCCATTACCATGGCAAAGTTGCAGAATGAAAAGGTGAATAGAGCTTTAAGGAACTATTTTATATCTTCAGCTAATGGGTTTGCATCTAGCATAAATAGGCCAGCTATATAAGCCAATAATTTTGAGATTAAATTGTCGATAATTCAATTGATACAACAAACTATTCAATTTGAGGGGTTGTCATAAGAGGATCATAATGTTTATATCATAATTTTTTCTAGAGATATGTAACATAAGCAAAACAAAGTGGTAGATAATGTTATTCATTTGAGATTTCTCCCTTTTTACTTTAAGAAAAAGAGAAGCCATGGTTAAATTCTCTACAACCTGGTGTCATTACTATTAGGGAGGAATTACATAAAACTTTTTAGAAAAGTATTTTCCTCCGGCGAAGACAACGAAGCTAAGGAATGATATTACCATATTTACTCAATTTGAGAATGAATCTTTGTATGAAGCATTAGAGAGATATAAAGTTTTTTTAAGAAAGTGTCCATATCATGAACTTTTAGCATGGCTTCAAGTCCAAATATTCTACAATGGTTTAACAGCTACAAACATGTTCATGGTTGATACAACGCTAGATGAGCTTTAATAAATAAAACTCATGAAGCAATTGATGAATTTTTAGAAGAATTGACATCCAACAACTATCAATGGCCTTTTGTGAGAGTAATGTGAAGAAAGGCGACTGAAGTTTTTAAACTTGATTATATTACCACATTGGCAGCACAAATAACAACGCTATTTAAATAACTAGGTAAGGTGAATGTTAATATTATTTAAACTAATATTATATGATTATTGTGCAGGAAATCACTTAAGTATCAATTGCCACATGGAGAAGCCTTGTGCTCTACCAAATTCCAAGAAAGTTAATTACACATCCAATTTCTAACATTAGAATAATACTTATTCAAACCCATTTAATCATGAATAGATAAATCATCTTAATTTTTCAAAAAGCAACAATCAAAAGGTAGCTAAACCACCTCAAAATTTTCCATAATAACGAAGGGAGCTAACAGATAAAGAAATGTTCATGTAATATATGCAAAATATAAATTTAGCAACCCAAAACAATTTAACTTTGATTCATAACGTTGAAGCTCAAATTATTCATCACTCTCACATTCTTACAAAGAGAACACAAGGAACTTTGCCAGGTAACACTATTATCAATACTAAGAAACATGTCAAAGTAATATCATTAAAAAGTGGGAGGATAATAGAGCAACCACAAACAATAAGTTTTAAGCAAGATAAAGTTGATAATCATGAGAAAACCAGTAGAAGATAGAGGAATTGGAAGAGCAAATAATCAATCAGTAAGCTAAAAATTCAAAGAAAAATAAAGCTTCAAAAATTTCAGAGAGTTTATATCTAATACTAATTCTCCTTGAATCTTTGATTCACTTATTCCTTTTCATCATAGACTAAAAAATAATAAGCTTGATAATCAATTCTCTAAATTGCTTAGTATTTTTAAGCAATTACATATTAACATTCCTATTATTGAAGCTATTGAGAAAATGCCTAAATATGCTAAGTTTTTTAAGAATATTTTATAAAAAAAAAAAATAGAAGTTAAAAGAGCATGAGATGATAATGTTAATTAAGGAGAGTAATGCAATTCCACAAAAGAAGTTGCCTCCTAGATTGAAAGATTCAGGGAGTTTTCAAATTCCTTGCATTATAGGGAATTCTTATTTTGAGAAAGCATCACGGGATTTAGAAGCAGGTATTAATCTTGTACCTTATTTATTTTTGGAAATTAGATCTTGGAGAAGTAAAGTCCACTACAGTCTCTTTACAATTAGCAAACAGATCTATCAAGTACCCTATAATAGAGCAAGTCTAGGTATTATCTTAGGTGTCCTTGTAGTTATCCGATTCATCACAATAACAATCAATCAGCCATCTCATCTTATATTATTAATCAGTGTTTATTAATGAAGTACAAAAGCATACCAAGCTGAACAAAGGGGAGAGAAGAAAATTTGCATGCTACAACAAAATACAGCAAAAGTTTAATGGAGGAAATCCTTCATTGGGTCGTCATGATGGACTTTCTTCATCCTATATGCCTCCATATCTTCAGCAGTAACCTGTAATGATTAAGACATTGCCTGGTCAAACCCTATAACAGCACAACACATTGTCCAACATTCAAATCACGAGTGCCGATCATCCAAATGTTACCTCATCATTCCACCTGACATTGTATTTCCGCTTTCTCTCATCTTTCTCCTCTCTCTTTCTTTCATCTTCCTGTCCAAGCAAAACATGTGCAGTAACCATTAGCAACCATAGCATACCTCAAAGAGCAAAGTTCATGGAAGAACTTCAACCAGCTCTTAAAAATACCACGCCATGAACAAACAATAGCATCCGTACTAAGGGAAATGTTGACCTGTAACATATCCCAACCTTTCCGGTTCTCGATAGAACTAAATACCGTTCACAAAAAAGCAGAACAAATTCTATAGTTGTGCCTGTTGTAGCCAAATCAAGAAAATTGACAGACTTATGAGCAACACCACTCGCCCACTTCACCAACGAACTGAGCAAACAAAATAAGGAACAAGAAGGAAAAAAAAATGATTAGAGAGATTATTAGGTACTCCTACTTATTGCCCCCTCCCACACACATAAAGGTGTGGGGCAGCCATATCAAGAGTCCCAGATTTATGTGAGTGGGAGGAACGATACATTAGGAGCACCTAATAATTTCCCAGATGATTTAAAAGGGCTTGTTCTTATTCACCTTTCTAAGCGCTTCAACGAGTAACTTCTCATCCAAAATTAAATCTTCTGGAACCTCAGTTCCCCAAGTAGCAAGCTGTTTCTCCTCCACTGGTGCAGGTGCCTCTGTTTCCCATGTGTAATGCAGAATTAGACATAGAAATCTAGCCACAATTACATTTAGCTTATGAAGACATAAAAATTTTATTTTGTCTAAAATCTTTGACAATCAATTGATCGATACTTTTAAGACTACATGCTTATAATGTTCATGGAATCTAAATCAACAATTTTCCACCAGAAAATATGATTCGCGCACCATCCAAAATTACAAATAACAAAGTCAAAATTAAGTTTAAAAGAAGCAAACTTTTATAATGAACCCTCGATTCACATGATATTGTATGTATTAACAATAAAAAAAACTGGTCTTTTGAGGAGAAAAAAAAAGCTTGCAATACTTTGTATAAGTTTGTTAATTATAGGTTAGAAAAACTGTTTCATGTCATGACATAATAATTATTACTTGAGAAGCTCTATATTTTTAATTATTTTATGGAACCAGCAGTTTAATTATTAATATAGAGGTTGAACTGACGACCAATGACCCAGGAACTCAGCTGGGTCCAGGCAAGGTCTAACAGCAACAGACAGAACTGAGACAAACCTTTAGTGGCCTCTTTACGATCAATATTAGCCTTCATAAGATCAGTTGCAGCCTCAGCAGCCTTTATTCCAGCAGCACCTGTGCAATAACTGTTCCGAATCATCTGCTTGCAGCACTTGTAGCCCCATTGATGATCCTTCCACCATGACCCCCACACGGTTGTGTGATTATTAATGAAAACATCTTCTTCGTACTTGCTTCTAGGAAGTACAGTCTCCTGTAAATAGCATTGGACAGAGCAATTACAACACTTATTTATGCACATGAAAAAAAAAAGTTCAATATGTCATGGCTCTTTTTCAGCTTGAGCCTTTCACCATCTTTGTAAATAGAATAAGAACTGGAAGCTATTTTGTTTGGACTGGTATAGGGTATGTAGTCATGGGTGGCAAATAGTACGAGGCTGAGTATTTTCTTTAAATATTGATGGCCTCTTTTTTATCCTAAGTATTATATTAGTGATATTAAAAGAGAATTTATTTCTACTGCGAGACAGCACAACTTGAAGCAACAATTGCAGCTGCACGTCTCAAGAAACACTCATGGTGACCAGATTCTCTTTTTATTTCTCTTACAATCATCAGCTTTCGTTGTCCTTTTCTTAATGCTTTCTCTACCTCTCCACCATCTTTAGTTCATGAGAATATCAGTAACAACAGTGAGCCCCTGTTCCTCTTTCTTTGATGCATCAAAGTTAAATTGCCAGGTCTGACCTTAATTTTGTACCACTACCCATTCTGCATCATGTTGTGTCTACACAGGTAATGTGGCTCAGAAAAGAAGTTCAAGTAACAGAGATAACAGGACCAACGACAATTTTTTTTTGAAGAGTCTTGCAGACAAAAATTGTCCCATATTAACCAAGGACCAAAATAAACCCATGGTTCTTATGAACCATACGAGTATTTGATGATTGAAAACAAGGTTCATCACAGCTTCTCCATGAAAACAGAAATGCTATCAATTATCTGTAACAAAAAAAAAAAACTAATTGTTGTTTCAATTTTTACCTGCCCCTTGATAATCCGCCCCGCCCGATCATATTCAACTTGTCTTTCACTCTGTCCCAATAGAAGTTCTCTTGGAATTTCCTCTTCACTAGCCGCATTGCCATACTTCTCCATAATAGTGTCCTTTGTACGGGTCTTCAACTTCTCTTTTATGACCTTATGATTCTTATATAGCAACTCGGCTTGCGATGGAGCTGCTTGCATGTGAATATCTTGTCCCTTATCAAATGCCTCCCAAGCATGGATGTTGAGATGCTTGAACTCCAACGCTTGACCACTATTCCTATATTGGTTATCTCCCTGTAACATTTAAACAGAGATGTTTAATAAAAATACCGTTTAGGGCTCACAGCATATCAATGAAGTTGCAGAGCTATTTACAAATTTCCTACTCTCAAGAGCACTTACCTCGTAGAATTTTTCGTTTGGATCTGCATCTGGAAGAGGATCCTCACGCATGGACCGGGTTTTGGGGTCATAGTGCGCAGAGTTAACATCAAGATTTAAAAGATATTTTGCTGTGTCCTCACGAATACGCAAATTCCTAACAGTTCCTGTGCTCCCACCACCTGTTGTTCGCACACGCTTCTCAACCTTTGCAAAGTCCATTTGTTTGCTCTCGTCAACCTTGGCTTCATCTACCCTTAAATCATCCTCATCATTGTCCACATCATTAACCCCATCCTCAGCATTTTGGTTCCCGTTTTTCTCCTCCAATTTTTGAAGTTGTTGTTCCTTCACATACTTCCTTCGAGCAGCATCTCGAGCTTCATATCTTTCAACAACATGGCTATAGCTTGATGGGTCATAGCCATTCCACCGGTCTCGCTTGCCATCATAATCAAGTTCAATAGTCTCTATTTTTTCATCAGGGGCTATGTGTATGTTAGTCCATTTTGCACCCACTTTCCTGGGCCTTTCCACGCATGACTTTGCAGCATGTGTCATAGCTCCACAGCTGTAGCACATACAAGAGGATAAATGATCATCTTAAGACAAAAATGAAATTGAATGACATGCAAGCTCAAATGTCAGGCAAAGACGGCACACATACACACAGAGATCACTTACTTGAGGCATGCACCCTTTCTATATTTTTCAGCCTGGAAAACTTTTGCACCTCTATCATACCATGATTTTGTATAATTAGGATCTGATTTCCACTTCCTTTGATGTTTCAAGCTCTACTTATCAACAAAAAGATAATCAAAATCAAGATTTATCCTTTCCACAAAAAGAAGCATAACAGCGAAAAAAGCAAGGTGCAAGCAACTTACAGGTTTCTCGGCATTGAGATACCAAGGTGCAGATGACATATACTGAGGAATGTGAGGATTAATCTCCTTTCCATCCTCATCAACCTCAGCAGGGGCAAGCCCAGCTTTACGCGCTTCTTCCAATTCAATCTGCTTCCTATGGTCCTCTCTAGACTTAAATGCAACTGCAAGACAAAGACCGACCGAAACGAGACTTAAATCTCAAACAAGCTGCAAATTCTTTCATATTTATTTTATTTTGTATATAATCAGAATCTGTTCCGCCCCTATTTCGACATCAATTAACGTAAAAAATCCAAATAATAGCTAAATTTATAAATATCAATATTTTGTCTAAGAAATCCCAATATTCCAAAGCTAATGTCAAGAAATCAGCATCCCAATCAAAATCACATAAAAATACAAACCTGATGCGGTTGCCATTGTGCAAAGCAAACCCTAACCCTAGTCTAAAACTCACAAACAAAGAATTCCGCAACCGAGTGTAAAAAACCCCGGAAAAGAGAGAAATAGGTGTAAAGGGGATTGAGAGATCAGGCACAGACACGGCGGGGCATATTTATCACTTTATATCCGTTTCCCTTCTTATCCGTTGCAACACCGCCAACAGGGGTTTTGGGCTTGCATTGCTTGGCATATGAAATTATGAATTAACGAAACCTGTTGTTGTTTAATGAAGATTTAATTAGTTGTTTTTTAAAATATTTTTTATTTTAATATATATTAAAATAATATTTTTTATTTTTTAAAAATTATTTTTAATATAATATGAAAACATTATATTTATATGAATTTAAAGTAAAAAAATAAAAAAAATCAAATTTTTTTAAAAATATTTTTCAATGTCAAACATTGTTAAAAATATATTAAAATAAAATTTATTTATTATTTTAAAAATTATTTTTTATATTAATATATTAAAATAATTTAAAAATAAAAAATATATATTTTAAATAAAAAAAATTCAAAATTTTTAGTAACTTTATGCAACCTTGTTTCGGTAAAAATCCACTAAGCCACGCGGGACATTGGATTGACCTTTTGGACATTTTGAAGAATTATCTTATTATATAAAAGATAAATAAAGGCATTAACCCAATTTTTAATTTCCTGAAATTGTTCAAAATGAAAGTAAATACTCGAATAAAATTAGGTTATTCTACCTCATTTTTATATTGTTGTAGTTCTCTGGTTGGAAAGCCTCCTCGGATTGCATCAAGTGGGCGTACGGTGTTTGATGCCGATGATGTCCTCGAGTCAACATATTGTCCTTTTTTTGTTTTTCCTTGTGTGTCTCCTTCAGTTTGGTTTGCCTTAACTCTTCACTTTGCAGTTGTTTTTTTATAATTTGGTGCGATTTTTTTTTTTTCATGAAAAGGGGCAACTAGTTGAATATATATTTAAGAAATTTATGCACGAATGCTTATTTGTTGGCATCCGAGTTAGTTCAATATATTTTTGTAGTAATAATATTATATTTATATAAATATATATTTATTGTTAATAAAATTTTAATTTATATTTAATATTCGTATAATATTAGATTAATAAATCAAATGTTTAATTTATAAATCAAGACTAAAGATAAAGTTCATGAGTTAAAAATATTTTATAAAAAAATTATAAAATTATTAAAATTTTGAGATTCATATTACATCAAAGTATTATTCCTAAAAGGTTAATGGTCAATACTCTCTTAAATATTAGATATTTATTAAAATTGCTGAGACTGATACATATTATGTTCTTTACTTTATAAAATGGAGCAGTTATTCTCATAAGTTGAGGTATAAAAGATACTTAAAACTACCATGTAGATTTTGTCATAAGACATTTACACTGAACTAATCCACATGAAAATCTCATATGGAGAGGTCACATATATTTATGAAAAGGGCTCATGTTATGGTTGTTTAAGAGATCCTTAGACATGAGATCACTAAGTTATTTTATGTAGAGAATGTTATGCTTTAATTTTGTTACATGTTATTTTAATCAAGATAACGAAGGAGTAGATATTGTGTATAATATAAAATATATGAAGGTACTTAAGTGATCAATATAGGATTTATCACCCTACATGTGAATTAGAGAAAATATTTCATTTATTCTGAAATAGCATTGACTGAAAAATCCTTGAATAAGGTGGAATAAGATTTGAAAAGAGTTTCAAATCTTATCCAAACAATCAATGATTATTATGTATAGAGCAAACATGATTTAACAGATCAAATATACTATATGCTTTAAATCAAAACATTATTGATGAAAGAATATTAATTATACTAAAAAACAGGTCAGTAAAAGGTTAAGTCAAACCACTAATGAATTTTCTAATATTTGGAGGATCATAACACGTTACTAGACGATGCACTTGATTTTCAAATATAAATTAATTAGTTGTTGAATTGATAATAAATTAAATTATTTAATTTATTTAATTCTATGTAATTATAATTACAATTTATATTTAGGCCAACATATTAGGAATCTAATGGGTTACATACATTAAGAACCATTAGTCATAAATTAAATTGAGATGATTTAAGTAAGTATGACTTGATTAAAATATATTTTAGAAATTAATAACTAAAATATAATTAATACATGGATTATATTTCTAGAGTTAGAAAAATCAAGTAAGGACTAGATTGAATTAATTTAAAAAATTATCCTGAATTAATAAATGGATATTGTTCAAGGGGAAAATTGATATTTTGCTAATTTATAGGGTTTTTAAAATTTTTCTATAAATAGTAAGTTATGCCTCTTATTTTTATGTGATTGTCTATTAGACCAAAAAACTACGTAAATCATAGAATAAAAAACTAGTACTCTAGGCATAACAATCATTCTCTTCTAAATCGGGACTTAAGAAATTTCTTACTAGTGGTTTATGTGGATTTTTGTTGGAGGCTGGACAATTAGACGGCTTGTAATTTGTGAAAACTTAGCCTTTAAAAAATTATTTAAAGCCGAAAAAGATCAGATTTTCAGATAATAAATCCCTATATAATTCTAGATCTGTTTAAAAAAATCTTAGAGACTCCTGAATTATTTTATATATGATATTCAATAACCCAACATCTACTAGTTTATATATATATTTTGACCGTTAACTTATTTTATAAAATGGAGACGGTTTCAATGTAGGATTGAAGCAAAAATGTATATTGTTTTATATTTGTGGTCTTTTTTCTATTATCTAATTGTATCATAATCTTATTTTGTTTTCTCCTTCGTATTTCTTTTTTATTTTTAATTAAGTTTTATATCAAGAAAACAAATCTCTATAAATACGTTTAACTTTCTTTTATTTTCTTTAAGTATCATACACGTTTTTTTTCTAAACATTAAAACTTTCACAAAAATCCTCAACAATGTTTCTATATATTTTTCTTCCTTTTCTTTTTCTTTGAGTTTGTACTTTCTTTTTTGATTTATTGGACTTTAAAACTTGAACATATAAATCCTCAAAAACATATATCATATCTATGTATGACAATCAAAACTTTCACCGTAGCATTCCTTGTGAATTACTATTGTCTTGTACACGGCGATCTCGCCAAAACATTATGCTAATTGATATAATTATTTTTATTCATATTATTCTCATTGTATTTAAACAGAAATGGTAACCATTCTCATACCCATGAAAGATGTTTATTGACCCAAATTCTAAAGTTTGTATACAAATGTATTAGTGCTTTAAATTATTTTCTCATCAGCTAAAAAAAACATCACTTATTCATTAATTGACATTGATTGAAATGAATTAAGAAAAAAAGCGGTACGATAAGAAAACAAAGATAGTTTTAGAGTATGTTCATATAATATATTATGCATTCTCAATCCATATTTAATTTAAAGAAATATTATATAAAGTTGTATTATAACATTTTATAATTTTTTCAATAAAGAGTTTGACTGAAAATCACTAAATATGTAAATGATAATATCATAAATTTTTATTATCATCATCATATAGACTTAATTTTTTTTCTTCGTCATACCACTATAAATTCTATCAAATTATCTCTAGACATATTAAACAACTTTAATTATTCTTAAATGGCTTTTCCATTACTATGCTTCATAGTTTGCTTGTAAAGTTTACTTATCTTGCCACCTTAGTCCTTATTTTAATAGAAACCAAGTAATCACATAAATAATCCAGATCTTTCCTCAAAATTTAATCAAGTTTATTACCATCTTAACCATCTTAAATAATCCACGAACAACATAGTAAAGTGATCTCTCGATCTATCCTTACTAATTGTCAATTCAACCTATATCTCTAGTTGCCACATTATCCCATGTTGAATAAAATTATTTTCTTGAATAAAATTAAGATATATTAGTTATTATATTTCTACACTAGTGGCCTATAATAAGAAAGTGTCCTTTTTTTCCACTTAAGTCGTTCTCGATATTCTAGATCCAAATTGCTTATTCTCAAGAACCACAAATCAAATTTAAACCTTGAAGGTTCATAACACATCTCTATCAAATCTTTCTTTATAGATGAGTCTTTGAATTTGTGATTGAAATTGATTATAAAATATCAGGCACGATATTGATTAAAGGTTCGTGCCAAATTTCTACTACTCAATTCTTAATGCTTGTATATTTGTTTGATATTATACAAATGCCAATTTATTCACTAGTAATGTATCATGGTAAGAAAAGTAAGAACCATTTATATTTGTAACTATTTTCTTTTTTTTACAAGTACAAAACCCAAAGGGTATATCCTATTATTTGCACCAAAAGCAATTGGAATCAATAATTTTCCATCATATCACCTATATAGATGTGTGCCATCAATATTGATTAGTGGCCTACAACACTTGAAACATTCAATATAAGGTCTAAATGACAAAAAAAAAATCTAAAAAATCATTATGCTATTATCAATTTTTTCCTTTGTGATTCCAGTCAATAGTTGTTCCATGACTTGATTTTTTTTTCTAACAACAATCTTGGTAACATTTCAAACGACTTATCATGTAAACCAAAACGATGCTAATACACCTTTTGTTTTACAACTCATGTCTTATCGTAGAAAATTTTATGTTGCAATTGTTAAAGAAATATTATTCATCATAAAGATTGAAATAACATTAGCAACAAAATTTGCATCAAGTTGATAAAGGTTTTTTTAGACAAAGGTGGTGGTAAATGTGTGAGCTAATTTATAAAATAAAAAAATTGCATAAAATCAACCCTAATTGACTTAATACATAACTAATTTTATATATATATATATATAAAACTCAAACAAACTCTATTTTTTAAACTAACTCCAAATAATAATTTAATCACAACTATACCAATCACAAATTAAATATAAAATCAACAAAATTAATATCAATGTAGGATACTTGCCTTTTCGATTAAAAAGTAGTGGAAGCATGATGGTCGTGGCTGAGAAGTGGTGGCAGCGATGATTTTTTTATGAGAAAAACATGCTTCGAGGCTTGGAGACAAAAGGGGTGTGATTTCTAGTTTTTTCTATGGCGAGAACTATTCATTTTCAACAAGGTTTTTTTAAAAAAGAGAAGAGGGTTGGCTACTGGATTTTTAAAGAGAAAAAGAGCAGGGGCATATAGTTTCTAATTTTGTGACATGTCATGATTTTAAATCTCGATAGGGCAAATTATCACGCTTCAAAATCGTGATATCCATAAGATGTCGTATTTTGGAATTGTGATAGACTGAAACTGTGATGTTTTACCAATTGTTTTTAAAACTATGCTATTTAGTTAAAAAATTTAATTTATTGTGATATTTTTTAAAAAATAAATCATCATTTTGGCTAAATTAAATAGGGATATTTATAGTAAAATATTAATTGCTTAAGCAATCAATGATTCTTTTAATATTAATAAGAAAGAAGGAGATGTATTTATATTTTTATTTGTGGTCACCGTTGTTTTGGCAATTATTTGTCAAAATTTGAAAAGAAAGCATTTGTTTTCATGTTATCACAAGACATGATCCTTTCAATGCCTGGTATTGAATTTCTATTTCGAGTATTAAGATTCGGATGATAATTAATTAGTTAGCCTCGGCCTCTCTAATAGTACTCTATATTGTTTAGCTTATAACAATTTTATTTTTTTGTTGTCATAAAATCTTTCACTCCTTGATACATGAAATCCAATTACTCGGATATAAGTAATGGCACAACTGAATCTCAACAAATAGATAAACCTTAACCACCAGATAAAACTCAAGATAATGGCACAATCGAATCTTTAGGGCCTGTTTGTTTCTGCGTTTCAAAAGCGCTTTTGATAAAATTTGAAAATTTTTTATTTTTTTATTAACTTCAAATTAATATATTTTTAGTGTTTTCAAATCATTTTGATGTGCTGATATCAAAAATGATTTTTAAAAAATAAAAAAATATCATTAGCATGTATTTTGACATGAAAAGCTATTTGAAAAGCAACCGCAACCACACTGCCAAACACACTTTAATAAATAGGTAAAGCTCAAATTCAAAACAAACAAGAAGAAGAAAATCATGTTCAAGGAAGCAAAACCAGGAGATAACAAACTATCTATAAATTCAAATACTTTCAAATGTATCTTGTAACAGAGTTGGTCTTCTCCAAAAACATCTATAAATAAAACAACATGTGATTCTCCAAAAACACCGATGAAAACATTTCTACTATTTACCTTTCTCTTCAATCTCTTTATGATATCAGAGCCTACAAAGACATACGTCTCTCAAGGCCTTCAACAATTCTTCTTCTGTTGTTATCAATTCTATTCTCCCCACCTAACTCCATCATTTCATCACAATCAAACTCACCCAAGATAACTACCTTCTTTGGCGAGCTCAACTAATCCCATACCTTCGTTGTCAAAATCTTTTTGGTACCTAGATGGCTCTATCCCCTGCCCACTAATCACAATTCCTTCATCCTTTACTCATGTTCCTAATCTTGAATACATTCACTGGTCCCAATAAGATCAAATCATTCTAAGTGCCCTTCTCACCTCCCTCATTGAATCCCTTCTCACACAAGTTATGGGTCTTACATCTTCCCGAGATGTCTGGCTCGTATTAGAGAAAACATTCTCCTCTACCTCATCTACCCGCATTCTCAGCATGCATTTCCAACTCTCCACCTTTAAAAAGGCATCCTCACAATCACTGATTACTTCACCAAAGTCAAACTATTGTTAGATACTCTCTTTGCTATTAGTCATCCTCTTAGCTTCTCAAAAATCACCTTATATCTTCTAGTTGGTCTCCTTTCTCTTACGACTCACTTGTCACCTCTATTACCACCAGACTAGATCCTATCTCCCTTGATTACTTATATGGATGCCTCCTCACTCATAAAAATCGCCTTAACCAACAAAACACCTCCAATGAATTCAGCCTACCCTCAGTCAACATTGTCACCTCCCATCCGATCGGGCTCATCATGGTCCATATTCACATAAAGGTGGTTCTCACTATGGCAATCAGTTTATAGGTAGGGGGTATGGATTCCAAAATTTCTTCCCTCAATAACAATCACACTCCAACAAACCTCAAAGTCAAATCTGTTCCAAAATAGGCCATACAACAACAACTTGTTAATATCGATTCAACCACCAACACCAATCTCCTTCTCCATCTAATCCTCAAGCAAATACAGTCCATTCTCCTATACCTAACTATGATCAAAACTGGTACCCTGACACTGGTGCCACTAATCACATTACCTCAAATCTCAATAACCTTTCACTTAATGCCAACCCCTACACTAGACCTGATCAAATTCAGGTGGGCAATGGACAAGGTTTGAAAATTCTTCATACTGGTTCTTCTCTTCTTTATTCTACTTCCAAATCTTTTTTTCATCTACATGCTCCTGAAATAAAAAAGAACTTATTGTCAGTTCATCAATTCACAAATGATAATAACGTTTATTTTGAATTTCACCCTTTCTTTTTCTACATCAAGAATCCATCCTCGGGCGTTATCCTTCTTCAAGGACCAAGTAAAAATAGCTTTTATCCTCCACAAACTCTCACCTCTCCCTCCACTAGTCCAGCTTCTTACCTCATTGAAAGAGTTTCGGTTCCACAATGGCATACACGCCTCGGACACCCTGCTTTACGCACAACCAAAGCAATTCTCTCAAAGTTTCATCTAGCAGTCACCAACAATAAATATTTTCCAGTTAATCATGCTTGTCAATTAGGGAAAAGTCACAAATTACCTTTTCATTGGTCAAATTTTGTTTCATCTTCTCCTTTTAAGCTAAATATTTATGGATGTATGGAGGCCATCGTCCACTGAATCTGTTCATGGAAATAAAGATTACTTATGCGTCATTGATGATTTATCTAAATTCATATGGCTATTTCCTATTGATGCCAAATCACAAATTGCCCATACCTTCATCAATTTCCAGCTTCAAATCGAATGCTACTTTGATTGCAAAATCAAAAGCATCTAAACTGATTTTGAAGGTGAATTTCAGGCCTTAAAATTATATCTTCTTAACTCCGGCATCATCCATCGTCTACCTTGCCCACATATTCACGAACAAAATGCGTCAATCGAGCGTCGTCATTACCACGTCGTTGAGACTAGCCTCACACTAATGGCAAATACGTCTATCCCACAACAATGCTGGGATGATGCTTTCATCACTGCCACCTATCTCATAAATCATCTTTCGTCTCTAGTCATTCAACACAAAACCCTACTTGAAATCCTGTTCAAACAACCTTTAGACTATACTCTCATTCGTACTTTCGGGTGCCCCTATTAGCCTTACCTTCACCCATATAACTCCCATAAAATGGATTACCGCTCAGATCTCTGTGTTTTTCTTGGCTACAGCCCCAACCATCGAGGATATCGATGCCTGTAACAATCCATAGGCTGAATCTTTATCTCTAAGCATATAATCTTCAATGAAACCCGTTTTCCATTCCAACAAATGAATCCTCCCTCTCCTGATCGCTAAGCCCCTCTTCTAACACTGCCTTCATCCCTCTATATCTCGCACCCTAATCGTTTGCTAAATGACCTCTCTTTTCCACCAAACCAACTAAAACTTGACTTGTGCCTTCCCTCAAACCTAAACTCTCTACTCGAGCCTAATTTTGAACAACAAAACTCACATCCCATGATCGCATAATCCAAAAACAACATACACAGTCCTAAGAGTATACCACCTGACATGACTTCCACTCCACAGGCCTTACTCGTCGAGATCAAATAAATTAAGCCCACTTCCTTCACTACTGCCTTAAAAGGCCCACATTGGAGACAAGCTATAAATGAGGAATTTCAAGCCTTACTTGACAATGACACATGGGTCCTAGTCCCTCCAAAGCCCAACACAAATCTTATGGGCTGTAAGTGGATCTACCGAATTAAGAAACAGGCTGATGGGTTGATAAAACGTTACAAAGCCCATCTAGTTGTAAAAGGCTTTCACCAATTACCAGGTATTGATTATGATGATATCTTCAGTCTAGTGGTAAAACCCACTACCATTCAAACTATTATCTCTTTTGTAGTATCACAAAATTGGCCCATTTGACAACTTGATGTCAAAGATACCTTTTTACATGGAACCCTATAAAAAACAGTTTACATGACCCAACCTCTCAGATTCTCTGATTCATCATGTCCTGAGTATGTTTGTCACCTTTAAAAATCTCTTTATGGGCTTAAACAAGCACCTCAAGCTTGGTACTCTAAACTCAGCAATAAACTGGTAGAAATGGGCTTTACTGCTTCCAAAACCGATACTTCTTTATTCATTTTCAAATCACAACAGGTTGTCATCTATATTGATGATATCATCATCACCAGGCCTTACAAATTTCTTTTACACTCCATCATTACAAATCTGCAACAAGATTTCCCTCTCAAAGATCTTGGGGACCTTCACTATTTTCTAGGTATTGAAGCTCTACAAGATGACCATGGCTTTTTTCTCTCACAACAAAAGTATATTTTTGACCTGCTCAAGAAGACTAATATGCTACATACCAAGCCAGTGAACTCCCTCATGTCCACAACAAACAATTTATAACTTTTCAAAAGTGATCCTTTCAGTGATCCAACCCTTTATCGCAGTACTGTTGGCTCTCTCTAGTATCTCTCTTTTACCAAACCCGACATCGTATTTGTCGTAGCAAAGTGTGCTAGTTCATGCAGCGTCCCAGGACAGACCATTGGATTGCCGTCAAACAGATTCTCTGTTATCTCTAACAAATCACCCACTACAACATCCTCATCCGCCGCACCTTATCCACCGACATACATGCCTTCTTCGACGCCGACTGGGCCGATTGTCCTGACGAAAAATGATTTGTCAGTGGCTACTGTGTATACCTTGGTTCCAATTTAATCTCATGGAGCTCATATAAACAACCAACGATATCATGTTCAAGCATGGAAGCAGAGTATCACGCGGTTGCCAATACCACCGCTGAAGTTATGTGGATCCGATCTCTCCTAACTAAACTGGGCATCTTGAGTCCAACTCCAACTACACTTTGCTGCGACAATATAGGGGGGCCACGTACCGAACTACCAATTGATACGACTAAAAGATTGATGTCTTCTTCTAAGTGCAGGAGTGTCGAAGTAATAAATAACCCGGCAAGATCGGGGTCAAACCACATGGAGGTTAACTATATAAATTATAAATAACAACAACAACAACAACAAGAAGAAGTTAAAGAGAGCTTTGAGATGTAATATTGATGTAAGGATTAAACAATGATAAAATAATTGTCAAGGTTAGAGGATCCATTAATGATATTTTAAACAAGTATAGTATAAACTCTTTTTATTACTCAACTGGAAACCACACACAAAGGAGGTTCCAATCGGATTATAAATTGTTAACATGATTACATTAGTTATCTTATTCGAATAATGCTAATACTTGTAAATGTTGTCAGGCATTCATGATTATAACTTATGTTAACAACAAATCAAGTTCCTTTCATAGCACAAGTGTCGATTATACCATACAGTTGGGCTGTGAAAGTGCCAAGTATTTGTTGTGCCAAGGGTTGTACAATATAAATCTAGATTAACCATTTAATAAGCAAAGTATTAAAAGTGAACAAGATAACAAATATAAAACATGTTAGTATCAAACATTAAGGTCCATGTTGAGTTTATATTATACTTATTCTTACACCATTAGTGTAACCTTTTCACCTTGACATGATAAATTTAGCTAAACATAATGAAAGAGAGAAACATAAATAAACAAGGAAAGGAAATAAAAAGCATAAGCAAGAGATTAATATAAGCAAAACTTAAGCATTATAAAATATAAAAAGAGAGCAAGAGTATGATCTTGATCTGAAAACTAAGATGCCTAAATACATGGCAAATGCCTCCTTTTATAGGCCAAAATTTAGAACTATTGATTTGTTGACTAATTGTTGAGTGGGTGACCACATCTTGACTTGGTGACAATTCTTATCTTCTTGTCTGCCAAAAAGGTCATTGATAACGTCATAATTTGAACAGACTTAAATCATAAAAGTTCTAGGAAATTGTCTCAGCTTTCCAGGAAAAACAAGTTGAGGTCATTTGAACTTCTAGAACTCTAGATATAGGCTGAAAACTGAACAGTGTTTGGGTGTAGGACATATTCGGACTTCTTCGTTGTTACTACAATTTAAACTTGAAAACGACCTTTTTAAATCTTGGACTCCTCATGAAAGTTTTAGGCCTATGTCTTAGCTTTCCATCTATATAAAGCAGACCTAAATCTAAGATCTACAACTCTAAATATGACCTAATAACCGAACAGTGTTTCAGTTTGAACTGAACCATCATCTCTTTTCTAAGTTTGGCCCTCTCTTTGTCCTTTTAATTTCCGTACTTAAACTCATCAATCAATCCTTTCATCTATGTGATAAGCCTACATTTAAGATGAACATTTACCATAAATTAAAGGTATTTTATGGTATCAGACTTGTTATTATAAAACATGTTTTAGTTAAGGAGTTATTGATACTTCAAGCGTAAAATGATGATATAAAACCTTGATAAAAATGCACTTTTAAGTACTAATCACCAATCCTTTCTATCACTCACGTACGAAGCACATTGAATTGGACATTCACTTCTTGTGTGATTAAGTTGCCCAACATCAGTTCCAGGTTTGGTTCATCTCCAGCACAAATCAGATAGCAGATTCATTCACAAAGGCACTCCCAACTGCACGATTCTGTAATCTCTGTGACAATCTCAATATTCACGAGCTCCAATTGCTATTGAGGATAAAAGGCGTAATGGCACAACTAAATCTCAACAAATGGATAAACCTCAATTAACAGATAAAACTCAAGATAATAACACAACTGAATCTCAACAAACAGATAAAGCTCAAATTCAAAACAAATAAGAAGAAAATCACGTTCAAGGAAGCAAAAATAGGAGATAAAAAACTTTTTATAAATTCAAATACTTTCAAATATATCTTGTAACAAAATTAATCTTATATAAAATGTATGTAAATAAAACATCACGTGATCCTCTAAACAAAAACAATGAGAAAACATTTTTATTATTTATCGTTCTCTTCGATCTCTTTAATAAGAAAATTTATTTTCCTTAAAGAAATATTTTAAAAAAGAAACTTTGTTTCCATCGTACCCGTAATTTACCGCGATATTTTGTCGGCGTAACGACAATCAAAGATCACCACGTCTTATTTCGCCACGGCCGGATCAGCTGCCACGTCAGGCACTCTTAATTCTAGTGGGGCCACCCGTACTGGCGTCAGCTGGCGAGCATTCACTGGCTGAAATGGAAGGGTAGAGTTTAAGTAGAGTCAAGACGTAAACCATAGTCAGCCATAACCATAGTTAAATAAATATGGCAAGAAGAGAGAGAAAAAGAAACTCTGAATAGGAAAAAAAAAACAAAAACAAAACCGGTGGAAAGTGATGAAGCGGTGTCTATGTTGTGTTGCCGGTTCACACCATAACAGCTCTCTTTTTTTTATCTCGAGTACTCTCCACCACTCTCTCTCTCCTTTTTAAAACCGTCGGCGAGTATTGGTGTCTCTCTCGCCGGAAAAATTGATGAGATCGTGGAGAAATTTCGTCATTCGTTTTTTGATTGATTGATTGATTTTGAAGAGGTGGGTAGAAATTAGAAATTGATATTTGTTTGTGTTTCTTGGATTCAGTTTTGGATGTCGAAGTTTCTTTGTTAAAGTTACCGATCCTGCATTGTTGAAGAGGAACGACAGGTAGTTTTGAATGGGGGAGAAATGTGCAGGATAGAGAGAAAGTGTGGAGGAGGAGACTATGGGGGTAGTTAAAGGAGTAGAAAAGATAAGGATTAGTATATCAAGGCCGTCGTCGAAAATGAAGGTGTGGATGATAAGGGCAACGACGTCGGTTTTGTTGTGGACATGTGTGGTTCAGTTGACGACAATCGGTGAGATGTGGGGTCCTAGGGTTTTGAAAGGTTGGCCTTCCCAATCTGCCTCTGCCGCCTTGCAAGAGAATGTTCCTTCTCTCCCTGCTCGCGTTTTGCCTCCAAAGAGTCAGTCCTTTTTAGCTACTAATTGTGTGATTTCGTGGAAAGATGCATGTTTTTTTTTCCTGATCAAATCAGTCTGATTAATTGTTTGGTTGCATTTGATAAAATAAAAATAAAATTGATGGGTGTTTGTCTGCAAAAGTGATGCTGATGCAAGTTATCCAAAGAGAAGAATATTTGTCAAATAAAACTATTCTGGTGTTGGAAAAACTTGTTTGCATCTGATGTCTTTCTTCTACTTAAATTATATATTTGTGTTTGTAGCTGGCTCTGCTTAACTAACATGTCATCTGTAGACTGATGTATCTCATTTGTTGGTTGACATTAGGGGTTTATAAGAACAATGGATACTTAATGGTCTCGTGCAATGGAGGTCTTAATCAAATGAGAGCTGCGGTGAGTGGCTACAACTGTGCTGGGCATGTGCATATCTGTGGATGATCTTACAGTGGTGATGTGGTTTATCTGTCATTAATTTTGTCGCTTTGCTTCTCTGCATTACAGATATGCGATATGGTTGCTATTGCTAGATATTTGAATGTTACACTTATAGTACCAGAACTGGATAAAACCTCCTTTTGGGCTGATCCCAGGTGTGTTAACCTCATTTTCGTATTTGAAGTTACCAAATGGTTTCAACTACATAGGAATCTGTACCATTTCATCCCCCCCTTATTTTTGGATTGGAAACGCACCTCGTACTTTTTAATGAGTATCTGTGATCTCACAGTGAGTTCCAAGACATATTTGATGTGGAGCATTTTATCACATCATTAAGGGATGAGGTTCGCATATTGAAAGAATTGCCTTCCAGGCTGAAGCAGAGAGTGGAACTGGGGATGACTTATACCATGCCACCAGTTAGTTGGTCGGATATTTCTTACTATTATAACCAGGTTAGCTCATTGTTGTCCTTTTTGCTTCTGGCATTGTTGCAAAAGTTGCCATGTGTTACTCTTGGGAGTTCTTATTGCTAATTTCCATCAGCTAGCTCAAATTGTAGGCTCATGCAAGGTCTCCTAGTTACCCGGTATTGTTGTTAATTTTTATCTATTTATTTTGCTCATTGGTATCTTTTTTATATGTTGTCTGCAGATTCTTCCTTTGATACAGAAGTACAAAGTTGTACATCTAAATAAAACTGATGCTCGACTTGCCAATAATCACCAACCTCTAGAGCTGCAGAAGTTGCGCTGCCGTGTGAATTTTTTTGCTCTGAGATTCACCACTCAAATAGAGGAGTTGGGTAAGAGAGTTATAAGGCTTCTAAGGCAAAATGGTCCCTTCTTGGTACTCCACCTTCGATATGAAATGGACATGCTGGCGTTTTCTGGCTGTACTCAAGGTTGCAACGATGAAGAGGTGGAAGAATTGACAAGAATGAGGTAAGCTGTGCATAATTCTTTATCAGCTCTTTAGCTGCTTGAAGTATTTATTTGATCCTCAGTCCGCATTCTCATCTGAACAGATATGCTTATCCTTGGTGGAAAGAAAAAATAATAAATTCGGATTTGAAGAGGAAAGATGGGTTGTGTCCTTTGACACCTGAGGAAACAGCTCTCACGTTGAGGGCACTGGACATTGATCCAAATATGCAAATATATGTTGCAGCTGGTGAAATATATGGGGGTGATAGGAGAATGGCAAGTCTTGCTGCATCTTATCCAAAGCTGGTATGCAGATCAAAGCTGAAATTAACTGTTTACACGTTAGATAGTTGTTCCCTCCTCCTGTTAACAGGTTCCTTTTGGTTTTTGAAACAGGTCAGAAAGGAAACACTGTTGGAACCATCAGACCTTAGGTTCTTCCAGAATCACTCATCTCAAATGGCAGCATTGGATTATCTTGTTGCATTGGAGAGTGATATTTTTGTCCCTACCTATGATGGAAACATGGCTAAAGTTGTTGAAGGCCACCGCAGGTATTTTTCTTCCAAACAGCTGCTTCTTTTTGATTCATATATTATATCGAAGGTCCTTCAATGTTTTTAAACTAACGTAGCGGTTTCTTTGGCCTCAGATAAATGATTTTGGAATTCAAACACCTTCAAGTTTTAACATTCCATTTTTTCTCTCTATCGGAGGACAAAAAATTGTGTATGCCTTCTACATCCAGACAGTTCTTTACTCTGGTTGTGAAATATTTAATGAACTTTGAAGCTTGATTTTTATTTAAAATTCATGAACTTGTTATTATTGATTTTTGAGTTGATATATTGATGTTTATTTAAAATTCATGAACTTGTTATTGTTGATTTTTGCGAAGTTGGTTATATCTACCGAGGAAGGTTTTTGATGTTTCTGTTCTTATGGTCTCCATGTTGTTTCTTTTCTCTTGTGTGTGAAATCAAAACTCATCTATCTTAACACTGTCTTATCCTTTGTCTAATGCCTCCTCAGATTCCTTGGCTTTAGGAAAACAATTTTACTGGACAGAAGGCTTTTGGTTGATCTGATAGATCGATACACTAATGGATCGCTGACCTGGGATGAATTTTCGTATTATGTAAAAGAATCCCATGCAGATCGGATGGGCGGCCCAACGAAAAGGCTGGTGATCCTTGACAGGCCTAAAGAAGAGGATTACTTCTATTCAAACCCAGAAGAGTGTTTGCAGTCATCAGAGGATCCATTGAGCAGCACATGATCATTATTTGACGAATTATTACATAAATCAGTCTCACAGTGCTAGCTATTCTACCACATATTGTTCTCTACAAGAGGTACAGTGTTAATGAAGGAGTTTGCTTTCAATAGGCATTATAGTGTTTGGTGAACTTCAAGAAAGCCTGAGATGATGTGTGGAAGCAAACCTAGGTTAGTATTATAAAATATACTCGAAGACTCCAATTCATGTATAGAAGCTCCTCTGCCATTACAGGGTGATGCCAGATTGACAAGATTGGGTTGTCCAAGTATAAAAGCTCCCCCAGTCATTTCATGGAAGGTTAATCCGTCGTCCTTCCATTTCCTTTTTGTACCTTTTTTTTTCTATTGGATCTTTCGCCATCTTGTGAGTTCCTAACATATCACTTTCTAAAATTTCCTTGCTATGAAAGATCACTGCTGCTCCTTTTTTATTATAGCTCAAAGATTTTGCAGCAAATGTCCTCGAAAACCGTAAAAGTGAATTATGCACTTTGTGACTTGTTAATGGAGACATTCCAGCAGATGTCTGGAATGCCCTGGATTATCCTTTGCTCACGGGTTTTGAGTCTGAGCCATAAAGGCCGCGGCTCATCTGGAGCAACAGCCGACTATTTGAGCTGATTTGATGTTGGTTGCTACATGTTGCTTAGATCAAACTTGAAAAGAGTTTGTAGACCAGATGCAAAGTTTTCTCTAGTCTCTTCAAATTCCAACATCAGATAAGGACGACCCAGCTAACCCATTAAGATAGTCGAATAGGTTTGCTATTTTATGAACCTCTTGTACTGTATGGTAGCTGTTTTTTATTTTAAAATATATTAAAATAATATATATATATATATATATATATATATATATATATATATTTAAAGTTATTTTTGATATTAATTCATTAAAATATTTAAAAACATAAATTTTTTTTATTTAAAATAAAAAAAATTATTTCTTTTAAAAGTGCGGTGCTATGGCCAAAACAAGTTTGGTTTAATTAATTAGTGTAAATGATTACATGTTTCAGGCTACTTGAATCTTAAGCATTGGTAGGTGAGGAGATTGCATTGCCATCTAGTCTTTGTAGAGGCTAACCAGATAGTTGCCTTCCAGTCTTTGTAGAGGTTAACTAGATAGGTGGTACAGGTTGGATAAATAAAATAAAATTGAAGACTGTGGAAAGCTTTTTGGTTGTTATAAATATTTCTGAAATTTTTTGATTTGATTTTTTTATTAAGTTTAAAATTAAATTATTTAGGAGTTGTCTTGATATGACATATACGACTTGATAGGTTGATAGGTTTAAAAACAACTTGAACTATTGGTGAAATTACAGTTTGATTTTAAATAAAGATTTCAAGAAGTTATCATTTTTTTTAAAAAATATTGAGATGATTTAATAATTTTTTGAATTATTTTTATTTAATTATATGATAACAAAAATAGTTGCTCATAAAATTAAGTATTAACATAATACTGAGATGTTTGTTCAAGTCTGCAATAACTTTATAAAAAAACAATTTTAAATAAGTTATGAAGTTTGATTTTTAATTAATTATGTTAACTTGCCAAACTTGTGATCTAGGTTAAGAACTTGACCAAATTCAATAATTTTTTTTAATATTTTTAATTTAATTATATAATAATAAAAATAAAAGCTCGCAAAATCGAGCACCAACCTAATATTAGGTTGTTATTTGAGAATACGATAACTTCATAGAAAACAAACCAAAACAAATTATAAAGTCCATTTTCTAATCAATTGAGTTTAATAATTTTGTACTTTCTAAAACTATTTTTTCTTATTTTTTAAGGGGTGAACGATGTGTTGTTTACCGTTTTTTCTTGGAAAAAAAATAGAGTAGGTGATGATGCATCACCTACTTTTCTAGAGTCTGGTTCACATTTGGTTGGAAAGTCGAGTAGCTGACTTCGAGGGCTAAAAGAACTTACCCATTATTTTTTATATGAAAATGTTTACGAAACACCATAAGAACTGTAATAAACCAATTTATAGTCTTAAATGAAACTAAATGAAACTTTTCTTATTAAAAGGAACCTATTAACACCTAGTACGATGAGTTTTATAATTGAAAAGTGACCATTCACCAATGTTCTCTCTTATTTTTTGAAGTCTCTCTCTCTCTCTCTTCTTTTAAACTCAGGAACTAAAATGTTAGAAAAATAAAATTTTATATTAATTAAATTGTTTAATTTCCAAACTAAAGGGATCTAAAATGATTTTTTTTCTTAACTAAAGGAATCATTGGATTCTTTAGCTAGAGGCTTGGTAAACAAGCCTTCTAATTATTCTTTTGAAGTGCAATAGAGTAACTCTAGTTCTTATTTTTGTTGAAATTATCTAATAACATGAAACTTGATCTTCATATGCTTGGTCCTATCATGAAAAATGTAATTTTTTGAAATAGCTATTGCTGATGTGTTATCATAGAACAATTCTGTGGGACTTCATTGATCAAAGTCCAGATTAGTTAGCATTTTTCTTAATCATATCAATTGCTTTGCTGCCACATATGCTGTTATGTACCTTGTCTCTATAGTGGAATGTGCAACCATTGATTGCGTCTTTGAGTTCCAATAGAAAATGCTTTCTCCCATAGCAAAACAATAACTTGGGATGCTCATCATTTCTTCATCATTTCCAGCCTAGTCATTATTAGAAAAACCAATAAGTTTAACAGAACTAGATTTCACAAAATGCATGCCAAACTCTATGGTCCTTTTTAGATATCTTAGAACTCTCTTGGCTGCCATAAAATGGATTTGACTTGGACCTTGCATGAACCTAGGGAGGTAATTGACATCAAACACAATGTTTGGATATGTAGTAGTTAAATATAACAAGCTCCCAACTAAACTTCTATAGGCTTTACCATCTGTTTTGGGTGCTCCATCCTCCTTAATTAGCTTTTGTCCCAGTACCATAGGTATACTAACTAGTTTGCAATTTTCCATTGCAAATTTATTTAGTAGCTTCAAAGTAAACCTCTTCTGACATAAAAGGTAACCTTGAACAGACCGAGTTACCTTTATGCCTAAGAAATATGTCAGAAAACCAAGTTCATTCATCTCAAACTTATCCTTTATGTTGGCTTCAAACTCCTCTACAAGTTGCTCATTGTTTCCTATAATCAATAAATCATCTACATACATTGACTCAATCAGTTTATGTTTATCAACATACTTCACATACAAAACTGCTTCATTCATACTCCTTTCAAAGCTTAAGCTTAAGAGATGACTATTCAATCTACTATACCAGGCTTTAGGAGTCTGTTTAAGTCCATACAAAGCCTTTTTTTAGCAAACACACCTTGTTTGATGTAATCTCTTTTTCAAAACCATCAGATTGTTCAACATATATTTCTTCATTTAGAACACCATTCAAAAATATAGATTTGACATCCAATCAAAAGATATACCAACCATTTTGTGCAGGTAAAACAAGCAAAAAATTTATTGTATCAAGCCTAGACACTAGAGCAAATATGTCAGTGAAATCAATACCTAGTTCTTGTGAATATCCTTTCTTACAAACCTTGCTTTGTACTTGTTGATATTCCTATTTACATTTAGTTTAGTTTTGAAGATCCACTTCATACCTATTACCTTCTTGTGAACTAGTCTGTCAACCAATATCCGTGTTTCATTCTTTTTTTTGTCTTTTTTTTTTTTTATCATAGTGAGCTTTTCTTTCATTGCTGATATCCACACTTGTGAATTGATTGTTTTTTCAAAATCTATTGGTTTTGCTTCAACAACATTGCACTTGTTGTAAATATCAGTAAAGGATCTTGTCCCCCTTACTAGTTTGTCATCGATAACATTATCATCCTCTGCAACATCCATTTCAATCTGTTGTTTCTGTTTTATCCCTTCAATTGATGCAGTTTCCCAGTTCCATGTAACACTTTCTGTAACTTTTACATTTCTAGCAATCACAACTTTGTTACCTTTCAAATCATAGATTTTATAAGCCTTAGATTTAGTGCTATAGCCTATAACATTCCTATATCAGCTTTTTGATCAAGTTTTCTCCTCTTAGCTTCAGGTTTCAAGACATAACATGGGTTGCCAAAGACTTTTAAATGATTAATATTAGGTTTAGAGTCATACCAGATTTCATAAGGAGTTTTGTTTGCCAAAACTCTTGTGGCCATATGATTTAGAAGGTAGGCTTGTAATAACCCGAGATTTCCAATCATTTCATGAAAAAAAATTCATGGTAATTTTTTTTTAAACCATTATGTCGATGATGTTTTTCATATTAGTATTCCAAGAACTAGCCAATAGGTTTCATTCATTGGTAGAATACAATACCCATATAATTTCATAAATCAACATCCCTATAAAAGAGAACTCAGTACACATACTCATAACATTATATTTACATATTCATAAGTTTCCATTCCTGTTCTGATATAGTTATCATTACAAGTCTTTATAAAAGTGTCGAACGACAATTTCATAACTAATAGATTTGTTCAAACAAAATATATAATGTCTTAACATACAGATACATAGTTCATAACAAAATATACGGACCTATGAGATGGGATTCCTATACACCTTGATTGAGTGACGTCCCTGTTACAATGCAAAATGGCTACAAGAATTATAAATAATTTAAACATTATATTAAATATTTAAAAGAATATTATCACTACTTTCTGTTAATAAACTAAGTGAGTATATTCCTTCCTTTAATCCTTACATACATAATACAAGCCTTATGTCAATTGTATTATCCTTACTCACACGTCTTAACCTCTCCATAGGAGTTGTAGGGACTAGAGTTAATACATTGGTCATGGTTAAATTACTTCGCTTTACCCCGGTCATCCTTTACAGACATCACTAACCACGATCAATCGCATTTCTTAAACCTGGTCATCCAATTCGGATGACACTAACTAAAGCTAAGTTGTAATATCCAAACCCGGTCATCCAATTTGGATGCCATTAGCCGAAGCTAATCACAATACCCAATCAAACACTCCATGAACAATTTAGTAGTCACAACAAAATAGAATAATTCTTTTATACGACATTATTTCAGAGATTTGATATTATTTAAGAAGAGAGTGGAGACCACCTACCTGTTCCTCCCGTGTGGTGTCCTCGTCCGGTCGAAGGTCCGATCCCGGATGTATTGCCTGACATATCAAATGATCACTAATCAACATAATCACATTCAATAATCATATAAACCGATACCATACATATCCCAAGAATACACATTTTCACATTCAAGTGTTCCACACATCATATAATCATACAATGAAAGTCATCATATCAAGACACTTCTCTTAATTTTAAATGTAAGTCACCCACAAACATCCTAGTGTTTAATTCTCGAGTCTCGTAGTGAGTTAGGTCAAACTGACGATGAAATCATCACAAGAATTAAATCATTTCTAACATGGAATTTGTCAACGAAATTAATCCATTGTTGTCACAGAAAATCATCAGAGAAAATTGGGTTGCTGGTGACACAAAAATCATCAACAAAAACGGGTCGCCAGTGACACATAAATCATTACCAAAAAACTAAGTCGTTGGTGACACATAAATCATCAGCGACGATTGAGTTACGAATGACACATGGAATCGTCAGTGAAAGTTTAATTTATTATTGACTTAGAAATCATCAATGAAAACTGAGTCATTTTCGACTCAGAAATCGTCAGCGAAAATGAATTCACGGCAAACGCATGGAATTTTCAGTGAACACAGTTCACTGCTGACTCAAAATCATTAGCGAAAACTGAGTTGCTATCAACTCAGAAATCTTCAACAATGATCGAGTCATTTTTTATTTTACTTTTCCCTAGGCTAAGCGTAAGGTTTACATTAAGCTTTCCCATTTGTAACATACTCCAACCTAGTTGGATATAAACCGTTACCATGTCACATCTAATTTATCAAAAGGTTATTAAGCAATACACAACCAAGTCTCAACTTTTATATTTTGCAAAGGTTCTCCTAATCATCATCTCAAGACTGAAAGCTAATGTTGCCACAATCATACATTCTATGCTTTCAATTCTATCATGCCAATTAATCAACACAAATTAATAGTTAATTCATATTTCACAAGAGTCCATTTCCACCCTTTCTTTTGTTTCTCTAAGGGTGTTCATCATGTAAGATTTCCCTCATGGTTTCCCTTTTTTCTTTGACCAGACATTGATGTCCATTCTCTCCCAATTTACATATGCAATTCATCATTTCCATCACAAATATATTCATAACAATATGCTACAATCACACCTTCATTCACTTGGTTCATAACCATTCAAATTCATCAATCACATAAACAAGATCCATTAGCATAGTATGGTTTCTGTTTAAGCTCAAACATGTCACTAAGGGCTTAACAAGATTACAATTCTGCACATTCCATCATTTCATCTCACTTTCACACAAGTTCTTCAATCATATATGAAAAATCAAGACATTAACATAAACATGAATTCAGTTTCAGCTCAAACATGTTTCTAGGAGTTTAACAAGGTCACAAACAACACATTTCATCACTCATTTCTTTTATTATTTCAATTGGCTGGCCCTTAGTTAGGGTTTGTTCATCCATATACATCTATTTATTTTTGTTAAAGATTCTGAAATTATGTTCCCTTCACCCCTATTTTTCCTTCAATCTCTCTATTTAATCTTTCCAAATCTATAAGTGCAAGAGCCCTAAGTCTTTCCCTTTAAGGTTTCTTCCTCCCTTTGTCCCTAAATCTTAAAGAAACAAATAAGGAAGTGATGTTATTATTACCACACGATTTTAAGAAAGCTTTAGGAAAGGTTCTAGTGATTTTCTTCCTCTTTTCTCTCAGTTTTCTCTTTTCCTTCTATTGTTCCAGCCTACCCTCTAAGCTCTTTTTTTTTCATGTTTTTGGTTGTCTCTCATTTCTTTAACTCTCTATTCACTCAAACTCTCAAGAGAAATGGCATGCAATCTGGTTTGGTTAGGTTTCTTCTTGGGAAGGGGTGACTGCTACAACTAAGACTGCTAGCTAGTTTTGGGGGAGAGAAAAAGTCATCTCTTTTTTCTTTTCAGCATTTACACCCTTTTTAAATGAGATGGGGGTGTTTGGGTACTGGTAATGCTCGTTCTTTTTCCTCTTTTGGGTTATCTTAGGGCTGGTTACCTCCCCTATAATTCCCACCTAGAGTAGGCTGGTTTCCCCTCATAATTTCCACCTAGAGTAGGTTGGTTTGTTTCCTTTAATTCTTTCCTAGCATAGGCCGTCCTAATACTATTTTTTTTATTGGGTTTTACATTCTACTCTCCTAATATAAATTTTATCCTCGAAATTAAGGAGGTTTCGCATTCCATACTTGATTGTTCAAATAGTTTGGGGTACTTCCTCATCTCAGATTCCTTCTCTCAAGTTTTTTATTCTATTTGAGCGGTCTACCATAAGATCTTGACAATAGAAATCCTCTTATTCTGTAGTTATTTCACTCCCCAATCTAGAATTCTTATGGGTCTCACTTCGAGCGTTAGGTCCTCTTTGACTTCTATCGTAACTTGGGGTAGAACTTGGTGAAATCCATGTTGGCCTTTCGTAACAAGGAGACATGGAATACATTGTAGACCTTGGCTAATTGCGGGGGCAAGTCTACTTTGTAGGCTACCGGTCCAATACGTTGCAAGATTTTAAAAGGTCCAATGAAACAGGGAGCTAGCTTTCCTTTCAATCCAAACCTCAACATATTCTTTCATGAGGCTACCTTAAGGAATACCTGATCTCCCACATTAAACTCGAGGGGTCCACATACTTTTTCTGTCTATCCTGTGTGACTTTTATCCGGTCATTAATGGTTCTTACTTTTTCAGTGGTGACCTGAACCAATTCTGCGTCATACAACTTTCTATCCCTGATTTCTTCCTAACATAAAAGAGTCATGCACCTCTTACCATACAAAGCTTTGTGCAGGGCCATCCCTATTGTTGCTTGATGGCTATTATTGTATGTGAACTCCACCAATGCTATGTGTTCCTTTTAGTTTCCTCCAAACTCTAATACACACATTCTTAATAGGTCTTCTAAAATCTGGATGACTCTTTTTGATTGGCCATCGGTCTGGGATAGAATGTAGTACTCATATCTAACCTTGTCCTTAAGGCGCATTGTATGCTCGGCCAAAGATGACGGGTGAACCTAGGATCCTGATCCGAGACAATGGATACTGGAATCCCATGAAGTCGCACTACCCTATTTATGTAAATCTTGGCAAGTTTATCTACCGGATCAGTCATCTTTATTGGTAGGAATGGTGCAAACTTTGTTAAGAGGTTGACAATGACTTATATTATGTCATTCCTTTTTTTTTCCCCTTAGAAAATCCTGACACAAAATCCATGGTGATCATCTCCCACTTTTATTCTGAAATTTGTAGTGGCTGAAATGGTCTTGCTGGCCTTTGATGTTCTACTTTAACTTGTTGACAAATGCCGCCCTTCGATACATATTCAGCTATCTCTCTTTTCATATTAGGCCACAGGTAGTGAGGTTTCAGGTCTTGATACATCTTGGTACTGCTAGGATGCATGGTAAAATTGAATTCATGTGCTTATTGTAGAATCATTCGTTTAACCATCTCGATATTGGGTATATACACATGTTGTCCCATCATCAATGCTCCATCATCTGCTACTCGGAATGGGGTTTCTATCTCGACATCCATTTTCCTTCTTATCTTGGACCCCTTAATGTAACTGAGTTGGGCTTGTAGTATCTATTTCTGATACATTGGTCGTACTGTCAGTTGGGTAATTAGTACCCTTCTGAGTTGATACCCAATTTTATCCTTATCTCTTTCAGCTCCGTTAGCGGTTGTTCCTCCCATAACGTTGGTTTACTCAATGTTGCTTTGTTTTTACGACTGAGGACATCCGCCACCACGTTTGCTTTTCCAGGGTAGTATTCTATGGTGCAATCATAGTTTTTAATAAGCTCTATCCACCTTCTTTGCTACATATTTAACTCCTTCCGTGACATTAAATACTTCAAACTCTTATGGTTAGTGAAAATTTGAAGTCGGGACCCGTACAGGTGCCTCCAAAATTTAAGGGCAAATACCACAGCGACCAACTTTAGGTTGTGCATCAGATAATTCTTTTTATGAGTTTTTAACTATTTAGATGCATAGGCGATCACCTTCCCATATTGCATTAAGACACACCCAAGTCCTTTCCTCGAGGCATCACTATAGACCACAAAACCTTCGGTGATAAGCATCTTTTTTAATTCTTGGAAGCTTTCCTCACATTCCTTCGACTGTAACCACTTTTTATCCTTCTAGTTAATTGCATTAAGGGAGTTGCGATCATAAAAAACCCTTCAATAAACCTTCTATAGTACCCTGCAAGCCCTAGGAAATTATGTATCTCGATCATCATAGTTGGTCTCTCCCACTTCAAGATTGTTTCAACCTTTTGGGGGTCTACCCACCTTCTACCAAAATAACATGTCATAGAAGGTCTACCCACCTTCTACCAAAATAACATGTCATAGAAATGTTACTTTTTCCAACCAGAACTGACACTTGTTTAGCTTAGCATATAATTGATGGTTTCTTAGAGTCTGTAAAACTTGTCTTAAATGTCCCTCATGTTCCTCAAAAGAGTCTGAGTACACCAAGATGTCATCAATAAACACTACCATGTATTTATCAAGGTACGGTTGGAAGACCCGATTCATAAAGTCCATGAAGAGGGCTGTGGCATTTGTCAATCAGAATGGTAACACCAAAAATTCATAGTGCCCTTATCAAGTTCTGAATGTGGTCTTTGGTACATCCGATTCTTTAATCTTTATTTGATAGTACCCTGACCTCAAATCTATTTTTGAGAATGCTCTAGCTCCTTTTAGTTGATCAAATAAGTCATTTATCTATGGTTGTGGGTACTTATTTTTCATTGTTATTTTATTCAACTGATGGTAGTCAATATAAAGTCTATGAGTCCCATCCATTTTTTTCACAAATAAGATCGGTACTCACTGTGGTGAGTTGCTGGGTCGTATAAACCCTTTGTCTAACAATTCCTGTAGTTGAGTCTTTAACTTGTTCAATTCTACCAGAACCAGTTGGTACAACGATTGAGCTATAGGTGGCACCTCTGGGAAGGTATTTATGGACACCTCTACCTCTCGTTCTAGGGGTAGTCCCGACAGCTCTTTGAGAAACATGTTTGGAAATTCCTTGACTACTGGAATATCATTAGCCACAGACTTTCTCCATAAGAGTTTAAGATGTATGCGAGGTATCTCATACATCCCTTTCTTAGCAACTTGCAACAGTTACAATCGATACTAGGTTGATTAGGTTGGGAATCCTCTATCCCTTGAATAACATTCTCCTACCTTCAAGTATTTGGAACACAACGGTTTTAGTATAACAATTTATCTGGGCCTTGTACTTACTCAGCCAATCCATGCCTAGGATTACATCAAAATCATGTAATTCTAATGGTATCAGGTCTACTTCTATTTCATACCTAGCTAGACTAACCCCCACTCCCACATACATACTATTTGTTTCTACTCTATTTCCTAACGGAGTCTTAATTATGAACCCTTTTCCTACTATTTTTACTTCTTTCCCTATCTTGGTGACAATTCTTCTAGCAATAAATGAGTGAGTAGCACACGGATCAAACAACACATGCACTTTAAAGTTATTCATTTGCAACGTACCTACCATTACATCAGATGCTACTCTAACCTCTTTCTATGTCATGTAGAAGACCCTTCCTAAAGTTCGGTCATTCCATGCCCTTGGCCTTCCTTGGCTGGAATTTGCCACTGATTGTGAAGACCTCATCGGCCTATTCACTATGACTAATCGTTGATAACTCTGACTTGGCTGTCTTAGGCTTTATGCTT
>Ga0325410_1000662_pt1 | contig 36179 bp, 16 predicted proteins | sample PopdelMetagenome_16_FD_206182 | JGI IMG/M metagenome (GOLD analysis project Ga0325410, IMG submission 206182) | Populus deltoides microbial communities from Bellville, Georgia, United States - Xylem-PdIQD-R3 | ecosystem: Host-associated > Plants > Phyllosphere > Stem > Wood/Secondary xylem...
TGCACACTTGACACGTGGCTTCTCATGGAAGTTGATAAAAGTCTATGTAACTTTTTGCCAACCTTTTTCCCCCCTCTTGAATTACGAGTACCGTGCCGCTGGTGTTAATTATTGATGTTTTTTTTTTTAAATAATTTTAAAAAATATATTAGAATAATATTTCCTTTATTTCTTTTAATTTATTTTTAATATCAATATATTAAAAAAAATTATGAATACTAGAAAAAAATTAAATTTTTAACAAAATAATATTCAAAACACCTTATAATCAACTATTCACCTTTCAGAGTTTGATTGATATTACAATAAGGGAGCATTTGGGAACGCCGTTCAACCCGCGTTCCCAAAAAATTTGAATTTTTTTTTTGCTAAAATTTAATATGATTTGTATGTTTTGAATTGTTTTGATGTGCCGATGTCAAAAATAATTTTTAAAAAATGAAAAAAAATCATTGGCATGCATTTTGGTATGAAAAGTTATTTGAAAAGCACTCGCAACTACACTATCAAATACGCTCTAAAAGTAAATAAAAAATCAATTGGAGATCTTCAGGTCATGAGTTATTGACCATGATTTTTCTTTTGCCTTTGTTTCTATCTTTCTTTCCTAATAGCATAGTTTATTACTAGTTTATTTATGCTTGAGTTATTCCGTGAGTCGGATTAATATTTTTTTAATGTAATAAATAATATTTAAGTAGTAGAAAATTATTTAACTTTGCGATTTAACTTTAAAACCTTCTTATCCAACTTCTTACCTAGCTAAAATTTAAAATTAAATCGTGTGAAAATTGACCCAACATGATCTAGTTGACTTAGTCAATCCAAATGCAACCCGGCTAACTCGTAAAAGAAATTTGAGGATGAAATTGACAAAAACAAACTCTCCCAGCTTAACTTCTTGCCTAACTTGAATTTAAAATTAAACATTATAAAAGTTTTAAAATTAAATCGTGTGAAAATTAACCCAACATGACCTTGTCGACTTAGTCAATCCAAATGCAACCCGGCTAACTCGCAAAAGAAATTTAAGGATGAAATTGACAAAAAAAAACTCTCTTAACCCAACTTGCCTAACTTGAGTTTAAAATTAAACATTATAAAAGTTAGCCCTAACATGACCTAGTTAACTTGATCAATCTAAAGGCAACCTGATAGGCTAGTGAAATAATTATAAGGATAAAATTAATAAAAAAAAATGAAATTGATATAAAAATATCTTTCAACCCAACTCATTGTTAGCTCAGGTTTAAAATTAATTGTGTGAAAGTTGTTCAGACGTGATCCATTCGACTTGGTCAATCCAAAAACAATATGGAGGATTGTTAAAAAAAAGTCTAATGATGAAAATAAAAAAAATGATGAAAATGAAAAAAAATAATGAAATTGAAAGAAATGAAAGAGGGAAAATGAAAAAAAATAGAGAGGAATTAAATTGATTAAAAAAAACAAAAAAAAAAGCTTCATTGTTCATATAAACATGGACTTTTCTAAGTTTTTTGGTATAGCAGGGTAATACTTCCAATTACAAGGATGGGAGTAGTTTTTATGTTTCTTTTTAATTTAGTTTTCATTTTTTTTTAACTTTCTTGATTAAGTAAAATTTAAATTAACAGAAGCCAAATGGACATTGAAAAACCCCATAGACACATACATATTTGTTATATTCACTATAACAGTATAATGATGTCTTTGCCCTTCTTTAAAAAAATTAAATGCCTTGATGTTAGGGATATTTAGGTCTTTTCATAGGACTCATAACTCATTAAAGGATTGAACGAGGGTTTAAATATTTTTTTTTATTTTTTAAGCACGGTAACATGACTCAATTGTTTTCTAATTCAAAATTTTTGAAATTGATAGGTAAGGGTATTTATGTCATTTTACTTTTTCAAACATAGTAAAATGACAACTTTATCCTTGAAATCAAAAAAATTAAAACGTACATCCAGGGGCCTTTTGGTCTTTTCATTATAGTTCTTTTTTGTTATTATTGGTTCATGGAGGGAAATTGGGTCTTTTTACATAGATTAAATATTATTTTAACGGAAAAAACATAGGTGTATGTGGCGCACATAAAGACGTGTGGGAGGCACCCGTGAAATTCGATCAGCGTGTGCAACGCTCCCAACAGCCAAAAATACCTTTCCTCTGTGTCATTAGAAACACAATCGAGTCCTATTTTTATTGTTGCAACACGTGTCAATGTTGGTGGGGAGATTTGTTGCTAATAGATCATTCTTTCTTTTCTTCTTTTCTCTCTCATCCCTTGAAAATGACAGCTTGACCCTCTTTATTGTTGATATTTCAACTTCAATCCTTATTTTTTTTATTTTTATTTTTTTTGCTTCATTTTATAGAATTTTTATTTGTTTTCAATCCCATCCTTGAATCCCAATTTGTCATATATTATTTTTTTTCAATTTGGTCCTTATTCTTTTGATTTATTTTTTAGCCTTTTGTTGAATTAATATTTCTTCTCAATTTCACCATTCAATTAAAATTTTTTTTGCATTTTTATTTCAAATTGATCCTCATTATTTATTTATTTTTGTCTTTTGGTTAAATTGATTCTTCTTTTTAATTTTTCCCTTCAATCGAAGATTAAATTTATTTAGTACTTCAACTTTGATCCTTATTCATTTAATTGTTATTTTTTAAAAAAATCATTTCGTATAATTAAAAAAAAATTCTTAATTTTATCATTCAATATTTAATTGATTAGGAATTGAATTTCATGGTTTGTTTAGATAAGGTGCTTCTAGTCTAATGATCCAAGTCACGAGTTTGAAAAGCTAACGTGATTTGACATTGGTTTTTTTTCTTTTCAAATGGGCTTTGTGATTTTCGTCATAATTTTTTTTATATTAGGTTATCCTAATCTCATGACTTGGATCGTGAGTTTTGTAGAATAACTTGAGTTGGCTCGGCTTTGACTACTTGGGTCACATGTTTGATATGCTAACTCGGGTTAACTTGGACTGATTTTTTCAAGTCCTTTTTATTCTTCAATATTTAATTGATTAGGAATTGAAAGATAAGGTGCTTCTAGTCTAATGACTCAAGTCACGAATTTAAAAAGCTAACGTGGTTTTACATTGGTTTTTTTTTTCTTTTCAAATGGGCTTTGTGATTTTCATCATATTTTTTTTATATCAGGTTATTCCAATCTCATGACTTGGATCGCGAGTTTGGTAGAATAACTTAAGTTGGCTCGGCCTTGACTACTTGGGTCACATGTTTGATATGCTAACTCGGGTTAACTTGGATCGATTTTTTCAAGTCCTTTTTAAACCTAGTTTTGTCCTTATGTATTTTATGGGTTATGAATTGAGCTAAATTGTTTGTTCTCTTTTAGAAAAATATTTTTCATCATTGTTTTTTAATTTGGTCTAGTTGTTGTTGTTGCCTTTTTTATTGCCTAATTAAAATAAAACCAATTTATTTGATTCAATTAGGTTTATGACCTATATCACAGCTTTTTTTTCCTTGTTTGAAACTTTTTTGCAACACCTAAACATTATTTTTTATGAAAAAAAATTTATCCTCGCAGCATAGCTCGAGTTCACAGCTAGTTTAATTCTAAATGATTAATTGAGTACATTTATGCTTTTAAATAAATGCATGATACGTTTTGATTTTTCTAATGGCTTTAATTTTGTTAAAATATTTATTTTCATCTTTATAATGAAGCATTAATTTTTTTTTAATAAATTATTTCTTAAATTAAAATGTCATCCAAATTTCTTAATTTTTATTTTGATACCTTCATTCATATTCTAGATATTTCATTCATCATATCAAAATGGTAGTTGTGTCATTTTTAATTTCTTTTTATTTTTAATTTTAACAAGAAAACATAAAACTTGTTGGTTTTGTACATTTTGGTTCAAAAAACAGAACCAACACCTTCTATTATAGTTTTTAAGCTATTTTATTCAGTTTTGATGAATTTTGACAATAAGTTAGTTTTTTAAAACAAAAAAAATTATAGAATTTAACGATCAAGGTAAAAAACTTAAAATAAAAGTTTGCAAAATTGATGATGTTTCAAAATTCAATATGCTCGGGAATGAGATTTTTTAGTGTTTGGATAGTAGGTAATCATACATTCATATCAATATTTCTTTTTTTAAGAGCTCCATAAGCAGCTAATTGATGGTAAAAGACCTAATACCTGCAAAAAAATCTCTTTTGGTGGGGTTGAAGGACCCTTAAATGATAAAGATATTGACTTTTAGTAAGGGATTGTAATAAATGAGAGAATGAATTTAAAATTCTAAGAACAAGAGTATTTGTTCTCTTTTTTTCCTGATAAATGCTATGAGAATTAAAGTATAAATACTAAAAGAATAGAAATTATGAGCTTTTTACCTGGTTGGTTCAAGAGATCATGTTGCTTGAATGGAGACGTTGGAATGTCATTTCCTACTGATATCATTAATAAGAGATAAATATCTTTTACACATCATTAATAAGAGATAAATATCCCTTACACAATATTAATAAGGAACATATATCTCTCACATGATATTAATATTGATAGAAATATGGTAAGCCCTTAAAGATTTTTATACATACCTAGGGTGTAAAGATATGAGTATTCTAGACATTAACACTTTAAGTTAAAAGTCATAAGAATAAATAAACAAAACCTTATAGCCAAACATAGGGTCTATAATGGTTGTTAGACCCATATCTACTTGGACTTGGCATGATACCAAACCCATGAGAAGTAGATATGATAACTTGCTAGACCTATATCTGCTTGGGCTCAATTTGTAGTTGAATATATGAACATTAGGTTGGGTAACTCACCACACCCTCAACTTTTTAGGCTCAATGTGTAGCTGAACTAAATGATGTTGGGTCTGGAAGCTCCCCATACCTATATGTCCTTGGGCTCAGTATGTCGTCGAACCCAAAGATGTTGGATCTAGCAGCTTGCTAGACCCATATCTGTTTGGGCTCAGCGAGTAGATAAACCTAAAAACATTGGGTCTAGCACTCATCATACCTATACTTGGGATTAACACGTAGCTGAACCCAAGGATGTTGGATCTAGCAGCTCACCAGACCCAAATTTGTGTGAGCTTAGCGAGTAGCTGAACTTGAGGAAATTGGGTCTGACAGCTTTAGACCCATATATATTAGGGCTCCACATGTAGTTGAATTCAAAGATATTAGGTTTGATAACTCGCTAAACCCACATTTGTATAGGATTAGTAAGCGGCTGAACCCAAAGAGATTGGGTCCGACAGCTGATTGGTGGTAGAAGGCCTAACACCTGTAAAATAGTCTTTTTTAGTGGGGTTTAAGTACCTTCATCTGATAAAGTCAACGACTTTTAGTAATGGATTGTAATAAATGAGATAATGATCTTTAAATTCTAAAAACAAGAGTGTTTGTTCTTGTTTTTGTTTGATAAATGCTATGAGAATTAAAGTATGAGTACTTAGAGAATATAAATTATGAACCCTTTACCTGGTTGGTTCAAGGGCCATTTATACTCCCTAAACCTTGTCATGTTGCTTGAATGGAGGGGTTGGAATGTCATTTCCTCCTGATAGCATTAATGAGAGATAAATATCTCGTACACAATATTAATAAGGGACATATATCTCTTACACAATATTAATGTTGATGGAAATATGATAGGCCCTTAAAAGACTTTTATACATATAGGGGTGTATTCATGATATTAGCATTTTAAATGTCATAAGAATAAACAAATGAAGCCTTATAACCCAACATGGGGCCTATAATGGTCGTTAGACCTATATCCACTTGGACTTGACATGATACCAAGCCAATGAGAAGTAGATCTGATAGCTTGCTAGACCGATATCTTATTGGACTCAATTCATAGCTAAACCTAGGAACATTAAGTTTGACAACTCACCATACCCTCATCTACTTAGGCTCAATGTGTAGCTAAACCCAATGATGTTAGGTCTGACAGCTCTCTAAACCTACATGTATTTAGGCTCAACGCATAGTTGAACTAAAAAATATTGGATCTAGTAACTTGCTAGTTTCATATTTGTTTGGGCTCACAAATTAGTTGAACCTAAGAAAATTAGGTCTGCCATTCGCCAGACCTATATATAATTAGGATAAGCATGTAACAGAACCCAATGATGTTAGGTCTGGTGATTAGTACTTAAAAGTGCATTTTTATCAAGGCTTTATATCATTATATTGCACTTAAAGTATCATTAAATTCCCTAACTTAAACATGTTTTATAATAACAAGTCTAATAATATAAGATAGCTTTAATTTATAGTAAATGCTCATTTTAAATGCAGGCCTATCACATAAATCAAAGGATTGATTGATGAGTTCAACTACTGAAATTGAGAAGATAAAGAGAGGATTAAGCTTAGAAAAGAGATGATGATTCGGTCTAAATTGGAATACTATTCAGTCATTGGGTCATATTTGGAGCTGTAGATTTTGGATTTCAATTTGGTTTATATGGCTAGAAAGCTGAGACATAGGCCTAAAACATTCATGAGGAGTGAAAGACTCAATTCTGTTGTTTGGAAGTCTAAATCTTAGCAACAACAGAGAAGTCAGAATCTGTCCTACAGCCTAGATACTGTTCAATGTTCAGCCCATATCTAAAGTTTTATAAGTCCAAATGCACTGATTTTTTTTTTGTTGGAAAGCTGAGATAATTTCCTAGAACTTTCATGAGAAAGTCTGTTCAAATTCTGATGTTAGCAATGATGTTTTGTTTAGAGAAGAAGATAAGGGTTGTCACCAAGTCAAGATGTGGCCACCCACTCAACAATTAGTCATCAAATCAATAGTTCTGAATTTTGGCCTATAAAAGGAGGCATTTGCTATGCATTTAGGCATCTTGGTTTTCAGATCAAGATCATGTTCTTGCTCTTTCGCTTTATATTTTTGTAATGCTTAAGTTTTATTTATATTAATCTCTTGTTTATGCTTTTTATTTCATTTCCTTTACTTAGTTAACTTATATCTTATTTATGTTCTTATCTTGTTTATTTATGTTTCTCTTCTTTATTATATTTAGCTAAGTTTATTATGTCAAGGTGAAAAGGTTACACTAATGGTGTAAGAATAAATATAGTATAAACTCAACATGGACTTTAATGTTTGATACTAACATGTTTTGTATTTGTTATCTTTTCAGTTTTAGTACTTTGCTTGTTAAATGATTAATCTAGATTTATGTTGTATAACCTTGGTACAACAAATACTTGGCACTTTCATAGCCCAAACCGTATGGTATAACCGACACCTGTGCTATGAAAGGAACTTGATTTGTTGTTAACATAAGTAATAATCATGAATACCTGACAACATTTACAAGTATTAGCATTACTCGAATAAGATAACTAATGTAATCATGTTAACAATTTATAATCCGATTGGAACCTCCTTTGTGTGTGGTTTCCAGTTGAGAAATAAGAGTTTATACTATACTTGTTTGAAATATCATTAGTGGATCCTCTAACCTTGACAACTATTTTTATCATTGTTTAATCCTTATATCAATTTCAAATCTCAAAGCTCTCTTCAACTTATTATTATTATTATTATTATTTATAATTTATATAGTTAACCTCCCTGTGGTTCGACCCTAGTCTTGCCGGGTTATTTATTACTTCGACACTCCTACACTTAGGAGAAGACATCAATCTTTTGGTCGTCTCATCTGACAACTCACAAGACCTAAATCTGCGTGAGCTTAGTGAGTAGCTGAACTCAATGATGTTGGGTCTGGTAGCTCGCTAGACCAATATATACGTGGGTTCAATGCGTAGTTGAACTCAAGGATGTTGGGTCTGATAGCTCACTAAATTCATAACTGCATGGGCTTAGTAAGTAGCTGAACCCAAGGATATTGGATCTGACAACTCGTCAAACCCATATATACTTAGGCTCACCGTATAACTGAATTCAAGGATGTTGGATCTCATAACTTGCCAAACCTATATATGTACTTGGGCTTTGCACATAGCTAAACCTAGGGATATTAGATCTGACAGCTTGTTAGACCCATGTCTGCTTGGACATAGCGTTCAACTAAACCCAAGGATATTGGATGTGGAAGCAAGTTAGACATATGTCATTTAGGCCTAACATGTTGCCAAACCTAAGGATATTAGGTTATCACCCTGCCTTTAGACCTTTCAAATATGGATATAGGTTAAAATTTTAATTTTGAAATATATTGATCCATTAATAGTGTAAACACCCAACAAAAAAAAAAAAGGTAAAGCCATAAATGACTCCACCATCACTGCCGATTGCTGAATTGGCAGTGACATAATTTTTTGATGTCGATTTCTGAATCGACAGCGGCATAGTTTTTGGTTGCCGATTTTTGAATCGGCAGCGACACTGTAAAACCTAAAAACTACTTAGATTCATGAGGCACCATGCCATTTCTCCACATACTCTTAAGTTCTTGGAAACAAAAGGAAGAAGAAAACCACAAGGGAATGCCCAGAATTTTTACACCAACTGTTAAGGAAATAACTAAGCTAAAAAGAGGGACAAAAATAGGGTTGAATAAGTGATTTAAACCCAGAACATTCAATAAGGGAGATGGACAATTTTGAATACACAAACCTAGTAAGAGGACCGACCATAGTGAGGGCTGGACAAATTTTGAACTTATGTAACAAAATGTATAAATGATGATCTTGTTAGAACTCTAGAGACATACTTAAACCAAAAGCAGAGTCATACATGAGTTAATGATGAAATTTCTGCAAATTGAGTTACTGAAGTTGTATGTAAATGTGTTGAATTGATGTTAAGTGCAAATTGGTGTTGTTAATAAACCTTGAAAGGCATGTTGCAGTTGAAACAAGAATTTCACTAAATAATGCTTTGATTTTGTTGATGTGATGAATGGACATGGGTAGTAGTGAATCAAAGAATAGATGTAACATCCCCATATCCGGGATTAAGCAATAGTCTTATGTCAACTGATACATAGAGTAATTATTTTTTTTCTTTTTTTTCTATATATATTAATGGTGTTCATATTAAAGTCTACTGAAATTTCGACAGAGTCTTCCCTATACCGAAAGGTCCCAAGTTATCGATATTTAACCTGTTTACACTTTTAATATTTCACATCTCGTAACTCAATCACGACCCAATCGTCCTGGATCTCAATCCCACAAACATCATCGTCATCACAACCATAATATTTATAATATACATTGAATAACAAATATCATTAAAGAGGAATAAATGAGATAAACATGTATACATGGACACATTCATATGAAATTCAGAGTAAAGATTATCTATTCAAGTTTAAACATTAATTATACAAATTAAGTTATATAAAAGTTGTAAGATTACAAAATACAAGGGTATACTTCTTAGAATCTAGAATTTACAAAAAGTGAACATAAGCTAGGATCTACTCCTGTCGTGTATGCGAGGGTCCTGAAACAAAATACATATTATTGAAACATGAATATCATAATAAATATAACAGCACAAATATCCAATAATTTAAAAAGGCAAACATGCATTCATATTTTATTCACTTCTCCCTTCTGGTTTTCATTGGAAACTCTTTCTCATTCAACTACTAAAAACCGTTTTCTCTTCCATTATTAACCTCCATTCAAGATTTCATAAGATCAACCATGATTATTTCCGCTTAACACATTACCGGTACCAATTTCACTAGTATCATCATTACCCTGTAGGAGTCGACGCAAGGTGATCCCCTTTACCGGGATCCTAGCATACACTAAATGTATGCTAGCCAATACATGGTGATCCCCTTACCCGGGATCCTAACATACACTAAATGTTCGGGATCCTAACATACACTAAATGTATGCTAGCTAATACATGTTGATCCCCTTACCTGGAATCATAACACGCACTAAATGTATGCTAGCCAATACATGTTGATCCCCTTGCCCAGAATCCTAATATACACTAAATGTATGTTAGTCCAAACATGACAATCCCCTTACCCGGGATCCTAACATACACTAGATATATGTTAGTCCACGCCCAGTATCACACTTCTCGTATTTTCGTTGTCAACAATAATTTCATCACTTAGCAATTCACACAACAACCTTTCACCTCGAATACACATACATTCCGAATACTATCCAAAATATCGATATCATTACGCAACTTTCCTCTTTTCACATAATATCCAACATTCGATAATTCATATTCCACATCAATAACGTATTAAATTATGGAATTTAACTAGAAAGTATAGGTGCTGATCACCTACCTGCAATAGAAGCCCTACTCGTGCTCCCATGCTGCTGCTGCTGCATCATCACCCCTGTGGTCCCTCCTGCGAATCACAGGTTTATTCATAAATTTTCCTCATTCAAGGATATGTTTTATAATAACTATATCAACAGCCAATAAGTATTTCTTTCGATCATTTCTTTATATTTTATGTTTTTCTCATTACACCCATTAATATTGTTGTTCTTTGTCCAACCATAGTTATCATTCCTTTCTTTATATTTGAACTGTTACTGTTTAAATCTCAAATTGTTACTGTCCAATTATTACTATCTAGATATTGAACTGTTATTTTCCAACCATTACTATCTCGAACTGTTATTGTATTGATCGTTACTATTTAAACATTGAACTGTTATTGTCTAGACATTGGATCGTTATTGTCCAGTCGTTACTGTCCGACCTCTTCTTAACTTTTTAACTATGTCTAGAGTTCTAGAACTCTGTTTTAAGCGAGATTGGTCTCATTGGAAGGCTAAGACATGAGGCTACAAGTTCTCTGAAGGAAGGAGAACCCAATTCTGCCCTCAAGATAGTCAAAATTGCTCATCAACTAATCAGTCCTACTGCCTTATTCCAAGAATTTCTATTATAGCCCAGTCTTTTTATAGGATGAAACCTATAGAATTGGTTGAACTGAAGGTCCAGCTTCAAGAATTGTTAGATAAAGGCTTCATCTGGCCTAGTAACTCGCCCTGTGGAGCTCCAGTATTGTTTGTAAAGAAGAAGGATGGCACGCTTTGTTTGTGCATTGATAATCATCAATTGAATAAAGTGACAGTGAATAACAAATATCCACTTCCATGAATAGATGATTTGTTTGATCAGTTAAAGGGTGTTAGGGTATTTTCTAAGATAGATTTGAGGTTTGGGTACCACCAGTTGAGAATCAAGGAGTAAGACATACAAAAGACTACTTTCAGAACCTGTTATGGGCATTACGAGTTTTTGGTGATGCCTTTTGAGGTAACCAATGCTCTGACCATATTTATGGACTTGATGAATCGGGTGTTTCGGCCTTACCTAGACCAATATGTGATGGTATTTATTGACGATATCTTAGTGTATTCAAAATCTTACTTGGAGTATGAATAACACCTAAGGGTTGTGCTACAAACTTTGAGGGAGAATCGATTATATGCAAAGCTGGATAAGTGTGAGTTCTAGCTTAAGGAAGTAGTATTTTTGGGCCATGTAATTTCCGCAGAAGGAATATTTATGGATCCAATGAAGGTTGAGGTCGTGTTGAAATTGGAGAGGCCTACCAATGTGATAGAAATCCGGAGTTTCTTGGGCTTGTTGGGTATTATAGGAGGTTTATTGAAGGGTTCTCCACCAGAACGTCACCTTTAACTAAGGTGACCCTCAAGGAAGTCAGGTTTGTTTGGTCGAAAGAGGGTGAAGCGAGCTTTCGAGAACTGAAGGAGAGGCTCACTTCTGCTCCTGTGCTGGCCCTTTCATCAGGGACATAAGGGTTTATGGTATATAGTGATGCCTCAAAAAGGGGTCTTGGATGTGTATTAATGCAACACGGGTGTGTGATTGCTTATGCATCAAGACAACTAAAGTTGCATTAGGTGAATTACCCAATTCATGACCTGGAACTTGCAGCGATGGTGTTTGCCTTAAGGTATGGAGACATTATTTGTATGAGTCACAAGTTCAAATCTTTATGGACCATAAAAGTTTAAAGTATTTGATGTCACAGAAGGAGTTGAATATGTGACAAAGAAGATGGGTAGAGTTAATAAAAGATTACGATTGTGTGATTGACTACCATCCTGGTAAGGCTAATGTAGTAGCTGATGCCTTGAGTAGGAAGGGAAAAACAATAATGAATGATATGGAGATTAAGGAACAAGGAAGTGTAGTGGAATTGAAAAAGATGGGCTTGCGACTAACTGTAGGGCTCGAGGGATCACTGTTAGCTCAATTAAAGATCCGATTTGTGTTTTGAGACAAGGTTTTGGTGGCTCAACGGACAGATGGGAAAGTAAATAAAATCAAGGAGAGGATAAACCAGGGTATAGAGACAACATTTTAAATGTTATCTGATGGGCTAATAGCTATGGGTAGGCAAATTTATTTGCTTGAGGATAAGACTTTGAAAGATGAAGTATTAAGAGAAGCTCATGAATCTTGATTTTCTACTCATCCTAGGAGTACAAAGATGTATAGGGATTTAAAGGAATACTACTAGTGGCTAAATATGAAGAGGGAAATAACAGAATTTGTGTAGAATTGTGGGATCTGTCAACAAGTAAAGATAGAACACTAGAGACCTGTAGGGGAATTACAATCATTATCAATTCTAGAATGGAAATGGGAGGATATTTCTATGGATTTTATGACGGGATTATCCAGGGGAAAGAAGGGTAATGATGCCATTTGGGTGGTTGTGGATCGACTGACAAAATCTACTTTGTTTTTACCTATAAAGACGATTGATTCGGTGGATAAGATGGTGAAATTGTATGTAAATAAAGTAATCAGACTTCATGGGATGCCAATGTTGATTATATTAGATCAGGATCTAAGGTTCACATCGAGATTATGGCCTAGCTTACAAAGGGCATTGGGGACAAAGTTGAATTTGAGCATAATATTTCATCCTTAGATGGATGATCAATCTGAAAAGACCATTCAACTCTTAAGGATCTTCTGAGGTCCTGTGTGCTGGAGTTTGAAGGGAACTAGAAATATCTCCTACCATTGATAGAGTTTACTTATAATAATAGCCATCAAGCTACTATTGGTATGGCTCCATATGAAGCATTGTATGAGAGAAAATGTTGTACCCTAATTTGTTGGGATGAAGTTGGAGAATGGAAGCTTTTGGGATATGAAATGGTATGACTTACAACTGACAAGGTGAGGGTGATCAGAAAGAGGATGAAGGAAGCCCAGGATAGACAAAAACATTACGCAAATAGCTGAAGAAGGCCTTTGGAATTCCAAGTGGGGATAAGGTATTTTTTAAGGTGGCGCTTTGGAAAGGCATCATTCAATTTGGAGTAAAAAGAAAATTAGCCCTGATATATATTGGCCCTTTCGAGATTAAAGAAAGAATCGGGCTAGTTGCCTATCGATTAGAGTTGCCTGCATATTTGGATAAGATTCACAATATGTTTCATGTGTCATTGCTGCGAAAGGCCAAGATAGACCCCTCAAGGGTATTGCCACAAGTTCTTGTGAAGATTAAAGGGGATCTAACAATGAAAGCTAAGCCCGTCAAGATCTTGGGTCGAGATGAGAAGGTGTTGAGGAATAAGAGAGTTTCCTTGGTGAGAGTATTGTGGAGAAGCTTTCACATAGAAAAAGAAACATGGGAAAGAGAATCTGAGATGAAGGGGAAGTTTTTGCGTTTATTCTCCGACATAGGTACCTAACTTGAATTTCGATGATGAAATTTCTATTAGGAGAGGAGAATTTAAACCCCAGGAAAATAAAGGTTGGTTAAATTGCAAACTAAATAAATAGAGAATAAAAGTGAAGAAATTTATGCATAGGTTAAATAAAAACAGGAATTCATAAATTCTTGGATAGAAATTTTTGGATGAAATATTTTGAGACATTAGAAATTAACTCGGAAATGTTGAGGGATGGATTAAATTAAAGAAAATAAACAAAACCAAAAGTTGTGGGGTGGAATTATAAGAAATAAAAAGAGGTATAGTTTAATTATAAGAAGAAAAAGATGTAGGAGCAAAAATAATACACTTAAAGGAAATGAGGCGTAAATGCAAATAAGAAAAATTATAGAGCATAAATACTCATCTTTTCATCAAATATCTGCAGCAATCATAAGGGAAGAAAAGAGAGAGTTTTTGTATCCATTCTTGCAAATCAAGAGAGAAACACTAAAATTTCAAGAACCCATCCAAGATTAAGGGTTTATAAGTAGAATAAACACTTGTGGGCAAGGGATTAACAAGAAAATTTGAACAAAAAGAGAAGAGAGAAGGTCGGCTATCACTAGAAAAAAAAGGGGAGTTGAAAATCTTTGATTGGTTGAAGATCGAAACCTTGATTCTTACCGGGTAAGGTGTTCTAAACATGGACTTATGAGTCGTTTCAAATTCGATTATGAATTGATGCCTTCATGTTGGATTATAGATTAGGGTTCTTAGACTTGAATTGGGGAAAAAAATATTAGTTGTTAAGATTAAGTAAATTCATGTGTTGTGTGTAAATGGAAAGGTTGACGAATCTGGACAGTTTTGTCTCCTAACTTTCAAAGAGATTTTGGGTATGAGGATGAAGGAATTAGGATTAGGTCCCTTCATAGCAGTTGTAGTTTTGGATGTTTACTAACTAAGAAAATTAATCGTGCTCAATTTGGAGCTATAGAACTCCAATAATGGGTTACCAACCGAGACTGGGTCATGATAGACCCTATAAGGCAGTAGGTCTTATTCGTTGATGAGAAATTTTGACTATCTTAGGGGCAGAACTGGGTTCTCCTTCCTTTAGAGGACCTGTAGCCCCATGTCTTAAATTTTTAACGTAACCAACCTCGCTTGAAACGAAGTTCAAGAACTGCGAATATAATTAAACATTTGAGAAGAGGTTGGAATGCGACCTCTGCAGATAGTAATAGTTCAAGATAGTAATAATTCAGGACAATAACGGTTGGACAGTAACAATCCAAGGTCTAGATAGTAACAGTTTTAAGATAGTAGTAGTTGGATAGTAACAGTGCAAGTTCTAGATAGTTACGGTTGGACAGTGGCAGTCTAAAGTCTAGACAGTAACAGTCCAAAGCCTAGACATTAACGGTTGGACAACCAAGGTCTAAACAGTAACAGTTCAAGGTCTCGACAGTAACAGTTCAAGACAGTAACAGTTTAAGACAGTAACCGTTGGACAGTAACAATCCAAGGTCTAGACAGTAACAGTTCAAGATCTAAATAGTAACAGTTGGACAGTAACAATTCGAGGTTTAAATAGTAACAGTTCAAATATAAAGAATGGGATGATAACTATGGTTGGACAAAGAATGATGATATTAATGGGTGTAATGAGAAAAATATAAAATATAAAGAAAGAAATGATTGAAAGAAAGGCTTATTGGTTGTAGATATGGTTATTATAAAATGTATCATTGAATGAGGAAAATTTATGAGATAAGCTTGTGATTTGCAGGAGGAACCTTCTTGTATAGGGGAGACTCCGCTGAAATTTCGATAGACTTTAATATGAACACAATATATATATATATATATATATATATATATATATATATATATATATATATATATATTTCAGTTGACGAGAGATTGTTGTTTTATCTCGGATAATGGGGATGTTATGTTTTGGTATTAAAGCTCAGGTTGCTATTCCGGGGATAGGAATATTGATATGGCTTTGAAATGTGTTTCAGGATGGTGAGAACAAGGCAAAGAGCCAAGACTGATCCATCCCTAGTTCGGGAAAGTGATCAGGGTCCTCATTATGAAAGTGATCCAAACTGGGATGCCTTGGCAGAAACCTCCTCTCATGTACCTGCAACATCAGTACACTCTAAAAGGGGTGAGTCCGTGAGACTTCAAGATGATTCAGTGTCTCGTTAGGCAGAGGTATCAATGCCCGAGGTATCATATAGACAAGGGAGAGATAATATACCCCCACCAATGGCACCAGCAGCTATGTCAAACCCATTTTTGAATCCTATTTTTATGGATCATATAGTAAGAGTTGTAGCAGCATGAATGATAGTGGGAGCCTCCAGTATAGCTCTTAGATCAGGGGGAGTAGTTACCATAGTGCAGTGGATGAAGGTATAAGAGAGATGGGTTGTATGACATACTGTGGTGAAGAGGATGCTGAGGTTGCTGGGCACTGGCTGAGAAAAATGGAAAAAGTTATAAATCAAATGCAGGTGCCAGAGGAGCTACGAGTGGATTGCGTGACTCAACTATTGATTAAAAGTGCCCACTATTGGTGGGAGACCATTAGAGAGATGAGATCATAAGAGGTATTAAGATTGAGGGACTTTCGTGAAGAGTTTGAAGAGAGGTACTATTCTTGGAAGCAGGGTATGAAGAGGGTAATGAGGGATGCCCCAAAACTAGTGGTCAAGCAGAGTCGGGCGTCTAGAGGTAAAAGGAGAGATTTTGGGTTTTTGACTTGGAGACCTCCTCTCCCAAAAAAAGGGAAGAGTGGGCAATCATCAGGACAATTCTAGATGAGAGGTGAGAGTTTCACCCTATGAGGTAGCTTAAGAGGATCTAGACAGGTTGGTGGAAGAGGATCCTAAGGATAGGCTAGACAGGGAGTCACAACTGCTAGAGGGTCTATAGAGCAAAAAGGACCCGTGTATCCATTCTTTCAGAGGTGTGAGCAGCGACACCCTGGAGATTGCTCCGTGATGCCAGGGAGATGCTATATTTGTAGAGGAGAGGGGCATCGATGGAGAGAGCTCGCATGTAGAAAGAGGCTATTATTATTGTGGGGACAAGAGTCACAGGAAAGAAGGATTATCCCTGTAGAACTACCGAGGGAGCCCATGGTCAGAGGACTGAGGTTTAGAGCCAACAGCAATCAGTTACAGTCTATCGTCCTATCAAACCTACCTAGTCAAGGACGAGTGCTAGTCAAGGGAGGCTCAAAATTCAAGAGGGGAGGACTTAGGGTCGGGTATATCACATGACCCGCGAGGATGTGAGAGTTGTACCTGATGTGGTGGCAGGTAATTTACAGTTAGATACAATGCAAATTTATGCTTTAATTGATCCTGGAGCTAGTCATTCCTTTGTAGCTTATAGAATTGTGAATAACTTGCATGTGTTATCTAATAAGTTGGGTGTAGGGTTAACGGTTAGTACTCCTCTGATTGACATGTACTAATTTCAGTTAAATAGAAGGAGCATTTATCATTTAATGCTGAGAGTTTTCCCAATCCACAAGTGCTTTGATTTGAAAAGCACACTTGGTTACAAAATTTGGAGAAGGAAATAAGAGTGGGGGAATATGTTTTAATTAACTTCAGAAATATAAGAAAGCAATATGACTGAGATCTGTGTTAATTTAGGAATGTGTCGCTCCATTAACTTAAATGATTATGAGAAACCATACGAAAGGTATCCATCAACCCGAAACCCAAGCCCCATTACAACCTTTAAAAAGACCTTTTGATTTATGGTATGCATGTAAATAAATGGTGGAGAGTGAGAAGAAGGGCAAGCTTATAGTAAAGTATTTTTGGTGGAATAAATTTGAGTGAAACCCTTTCAAACACTTGAGAGTCTGGGAATTTTTCCATGAGAACTATGTATTTTGTTATTCTATGTTCGAAAAAAAATACTTGATGAAGCAACTTTTAAGATTTCAAATGTTATTCATGATATGTTATGACTATTTAAAAAATATAATTGTTCTTGTTAATGATGCAAAGGCTCCCCAAAACATAAAATATAAAAAAATATAATTTTATTTATAAAATTTAGATTGTGAAAAGAGATATTTTCAACTTTATTTTTGGACTTTCAGGTATTGTTTCACCTAAAATTGGTATGTAAGCTACTATTTTCTTTAAAGCTTTTTGAATGGTTTCTGAGGTAAGCATGCTTTTCTTTTTGTGAATCTTCCAATCCTTAATTGTTAATTTGGATCTAGAAAGAAGCAGAATAAATGAATTTGATTGATTTATCTTTCAGGTTAAAAGAATAAAACAAGTAAAAATCGTTAAGCTTTTTAACAAAACTTGGAATATTTAATCGTTTTTCTCTCTTAAGGCTTTCGTCACTAAATAAAAATATTGCTTTTCAATCTTTAATTCGATTAACATGAAGGAATTAATTAGGGTCTTTTCTAATTAATTTAATATTTTTTGATCTTCCTTGCCTGAAGGACTTTTAGTATTTGCTTGAGTTAAAATAATATGTATTTTACTTCGATGTTAGAGTGTCATGCCCTGAGAATACAATTAGTTTTGAAAAGCATCCATGTTTTTGTTATTCTCTCTCATTTTATAAAGTAATGATGGTTAGTTTGCTTCGTTAATTCTCTCCTTTTTGAATGATAGTCTACCAACATTATTACGGTAGAAAGAAGGTTGATTGCTAAAATTATACAAGTAAGCTATAAGAAAATATGTTTTTATAAAACTTGTATATCATATTCAAGGCTTTAAGCAAAGTTTATGATTGACCTGTATTGATTTCAGTTAAATGGAAGGAGCATTTATCATCTAATGCTAGGAGTTTTCCCAGTCCACAAGTGCTCTAATTTGAAAAGCACACTTGGTTGCAGAATTTGAAGAAGGAAATAAGAGTGGGGGAATATGTTTTAATTAATTTCAGAAATTTAGACAAGCAATATCATTGAGATCAGTGTTAATTTAGGAATTTATCGCTCCATTAACTTCAATGATTATGAGCAACCATACGAACGATATCCATCAACCCGAAACCCAAGCCCCATTACAACCTTTAAAAGGACCTTGTGATTTATGGTATGCATGTAAATAAATGGTAGAGAGTGAGAAGAAGGGCAAGCTTATAGTAGAGTATTTTTGGTGGAATAAATTTGAGTGAAATACAGCCTAGTAAAATATAAAAAAAAATGTTTTGTTTTCATGCATACGGCCTAGTCTCTCCAAAGATAGAGAAAAAAATCATCACATCATATTTTCATACAACAAAGAAAATTTCAAAAAAATATATGTATTAGTATGCACTTTGGCTGTAACAACAAGTTTGTTAGAACCATGAGAACTAGGCCAATATTTCAAAAATTCTAAAAAAATCCTTTTGTCTTCTTTTAGTATCTGGATTATGAATTTATACGTAAAACGTATTCCTGATATTAAAAATATATTTTTCATATAGACGTTAAAACGGTAGGTTTTTACTCGATAAGATAAGGACCCCCTTACTGAGGAGGACTTTTCTTAAACCATAGACAAATCAACAACTAGAAATACGATAACACCTTAGTTTTTTATCAGACAATCAAACAATGCAGCTTACCTTAGGTAAGGCGTATTTGGGGTGCTAATACCTTCCCTTTACGCAACCAGTCCCCGTACCCGATCTCTGAGATCAGTTAAGGTTCCTAGTGACCAAAATACTAGGTGGCGACTCCCATTCCATTTTTCACTGATAAAAGACAAGAATTTCTTGTCTCTCCATATTTGCCAGATAGATACCATACACATTTCCTAGATTTAAAGTGGAATATATTCGCCGCGATGCCGTACTCGTGCGACAGAATGGCGACTCCACTGGGGACCTTGTAGACTAAGCTTTGTTTTTGTCTGATTGGTTTGTGTTTTCGTGTGTTTATTGTTAATGTCTTTCCTTTTGTTATTTGCGTATATGCTTTACATTTTTTTACACATATTGTTCATGCTTTGTATAAAACTTTCTCATGCATCACTTACTTTGATTTTGAGAAGCACACACAAGCCTTAAGTTAGGTAGGGTATTAGCGATTTGCCCTAAGACTATTGGTCAGGGTTCAGATGCGTGAAACACCCAACTTATATCTGAGTGCCTGCTTGGTAATGGTGGGCATACGTGTCTTAACTGTTCCTTGCAACACCCCCATATTGTCTTTACGAAGAATGTCACTGGACAGATATGAGACCCTTCAAGACCAGATAGAAAACCTACCCATTCTCACTTAATAAATAGAGCTTGTCCTTAGGATGTGTATCCTACTTTCATTAGCATCAAGATTAATAATGTTAAACTCATCAATACAGGTTTTTGAGCTGAAATCATCCTTCTTTGTAAATGTGTTTTAGTAAGCTGCTATGATAAGTACTTGGCTAACCCTTCTTTACAGTAATCAGATCAACTCAGAAATCTTGCCTAAAGGATTACAAAAGTCATGAATCAGCTCTAAAAAATACACATCACATGTGCATTATATTTTCATCACGCATTTTGTTTTTAATTTATCATATGCATTCTAGATCGTGAAACATAGGTCCCACATCCAAAGTCCACCACACCCGGTCCAGATCAAGGATGGAGAACGAAGAAAGAGCTCACTTAGAGTCACATTATCAGACCGAGTTGGAATCCGTAAAAAATGAAGTTGCTCGGCTGACCGACTTACTCCAGCAACTTCTAAGAGCTAAGAATGGGGAGGGAACATCAGCACAACCGCTTGAAGGAGCACCAGCAGCTCACATCCCTCAAGCATCTCAAAACCAGGGGGCAAACTCGGCCAATGAAAAACATTTTGTGTCTATCACTCCTATCCAGCCAACTCATGCTCCGATCAATGTGGACTTAACAGCGGAGGGAACCCCGAATAATAGATCTCCCAGTTTGATGGACCAGGACAAACTATTTGCTTTAGAAGAAAGATTAAAGGCAGTTAAGGGTAATGACTGGTTTGACCCTATGCGAGCAGCCGACGTATGTTTGGTACCAAACATTATGGTGCCAAAAGATTTTAGGATACCAGAGTTCATTAAGTACACTGGTTTGGAATGCCCAAACACTCACCTTCGATCCTACTGCAATAAAATGGCTGAAGTAATTCGTTATGATAAATTACTAATCTATTTCTTTCAAGATAGCCTCGTACGATCCGTTTTGAGCTAGTACATGAGGTTTGATAGTGTCAGGATCAGGAGCTGGAGAGATTTGGTGGAGGCGTTCCTTAAGCAGTACAAGTTTAACCTGGAAATTTCTCCGGATTGAACAAGTCTAATGTCAATGGAGAAAAGAAGCCAAGAGTCAGTAAGGGCATATGCGCAAAGGTGGAGGGATGAGGCAATGCATGTCCAACCCCCTTTAATAGAAACATAGATGGTAACTTTGTTTGCCAATACCTTCAAGGCACCATATTATGAGCATTTAATGGGTAGCTCCTCTCAACATTTCTACGATGCGGTACGCATAGCGGAAAGAATAGAGTAAGGTATTAAAGTTGGACGCATAGTTGAGCCATTGGAGACGAAGGGTTTTATTGGAAGAAAAATAGAAGGTGACGTTAACAATTTGAAAGGTGGGTACAAGGGCAAGAGAGTGGATTCATATAACCCACAAGTACCTACCTCTCATGTTGCCCACGTGAACTTTAGCAAAACTTTTTCCCCTAATCGAACAAATAACCAGTCAAACAACCAAAACAACAACCAAAGACCAAATACAAGATACATTTTAGAACAACTGTAGCCATTACCCATTCCTTTGAAGGATATGTATGACAAACTGTTGAGCATTGGACAAATAGCTCCTATCCCCACATTACCACTACAACCACCATTCCCCATCTGGTACAAGCCTGAGTTGACTTGCGAGTACCATGCTGGTATCCCCGGGCATAGTCTTGAAACGTGCTATGCTTTTAAGAAAACATTGTTGGAGCTCATCAAGATAGGATGGGTGTCATTTGAAGACACACCCAACATCAATTCAAATCCATTGCCTAGTCATGACGCAGGTAATAGTGGATAAAGGGTTGGAAAACCTTGGTTAAGAATTGTCAATAATGAAGAAGGTGAGATCGAAAGAGATGACAAGAAAACATAGGTGGGGAAGGAAGATGAAGCACTGCCACGACTGATTGTTCACATATTAGAAGAAGCCTCCGCCAAGACCTTGTGCGCAAGTTGGCTCAGAGTGAGAAGTTTCAGAACGGGGTGACCCAAGAAGCTCTCGTAGTTTTCAAAATGTACACCACCTTTATTTGCCTTAGCATGCTTTTGTCATTGCTTTTATTCGCTTTTATTTTCTCTAGTTGACAATCAAGGCTCATGATGTCAGCTAGATTTTGTGTTTGTCTTTGAGCCCACTTTTTCTTTAAATAAATGATGAAATTATGCACTTTTTAAACAAGGTTGAGTGGTTACAAAGAAGGTATCATAAATCGGTCAAATATGAAATTTAAGAAAAGCTACCTTTGAAGTACAACCTTACCTCTAGATAGCATAATGAATTGATAAATCACTTGTAAATTTCTTTTAAGATAAAAATAGAGTTTATCAATCCTAACAATGTGGATTTTGAGATGAGAAAAATTCATTATCCCTTCACTCTCTAAAGAGTTTATCGTTGGTGGTCCCGTTTGAGCCGGAATGAATTTCTTCTTTATAAAAAACCCGGACTAGGATCACACCCCACACTGCAGGCAATAAAAGATATTTCATGAAAAGTTTTACGTGATTTTAAAATGGGATGAGAGCCCGTAGATTTGAAAAAGATAAGTTAAAGCATTTGACAAAAGCATGACAAAGAAGGCCACAAGTCATACATTTCAAAAAAAAGCTACTTGTAAAAAGTTGAAGACTTCTTCTCAAAGATATGATAGGTAAAAAGAGGCAACATGAGAAATGAATCCAGCATATGACTTCAAAAGCAAACTCATGTCAAGAGAGAGTTTCATGAAATAGAAGAAGATGATGGGACCTATGTTTCAAAACCAGGTAAGAATGTATGCATGGCATTTAATCATAAATCATTGCATGAATGTTTTTTGAATCGTTATAGGAGGAATCCTTAATGTACTCCAACAAGATTATGGATGAAGAAAGAATCATTGAGTTGATGATATCAAAGAATCACGGTTTTGATTTTGGAACAACAATAAAGTGAGAAGAACCTATTAGGAAATCTTCAAAAGAAAATGAAAGGTTCAAACCCTGCCATCAGGAAGAATGACATTAATATCAGCTTTGGTTAAAGAGAATCGTCAGTTAGGATTCTAGGTTGACCGAGCTGCAAAAATAGATTTTTTGGTTTTGGTTAAAGGAGATCGCCAAAAGGGATCTCAGGTTAACCCAACCGCAATACCGATATCAGCTTTAGTTAAAAGAGATCGCCAAAAGGGATCTCATACTTCAGCTTTGGTCTAAGAAGGTCGCCAAAAGGGATCTCATATTTCAGCTTTGGTTAAAGGGAATCGCCAGATGGGATTCCAGGTTGATTAAGCTACAAATATAGTTTTGGTTTTGGTTAAAGGAGGTCGCTAGAAGGGATCTCAGGTTAACCCAACCGCAATACCGATATCATTTTTGGTTAAAAGAGGTCACTAGAAGGGATCTCATATTTCAGCTTTGGTCTAAGGAGGTCGCCAGAAGGGATCTCATATTTCAGCTTTGGTTAAAGGGAATCGCCAGATGAGATTTCAGGTTGATTGAGCTACAAATATAGTTTTGGTTTTGGTTAAAGAAGGTCGCCAGAAGGGATCTCAGGTTAACCCAACCGCAATACCGATATCAACTTTGGTTAAAAGAGGTCGCCAGAAGGGATCTCATATTTCAGCTTTGGTTAAAGGGAATCGCTAGATGGGATTCCAGGTTGATTGAGCTACAAATAGAGTTTTTGGTTTTGCTTAAAGGAGGTCGCCAAAAGGGATCTCATATTTCAGTTTTGGTTAAAGGAGATTACCAGAAGGGATCTCATACTTCATTCCAGGTTGACCGAGCTGCAAAAATAGATTTTTTTGGTTTTAGTTAAAAAAGATCGCCAGAAGGGATCTCAGGTTAACCCAATCGCAATACTGATATCAGCTTTAGTTAAAAAAGGTCGCCAGAAGGGATCTCATATTTCAGCTTTGGTCTAAGGAGGTTGCCAGAAAGGATCTCATATTTCAGCTTTAGTTAAAGGGAATCGCCAGATGGGATTCCAGGTTGATTGAGCTATAAATATATTTTTGGTTTTGGTTAAAGGAGGTCGCCAGAAGGGATCTCAAGTTAACCCAACCGCAATACCGATATCATTTTTGGTTAAAAGAGGTAGCCAGAAGGGATCTCATATTTCAGCTTTGGTCTAAGGAGGTCGCCAGAAGGGATCTCATATTTCAGCTTTGGTTAAAGGGAATCGCCAGATGGGATTCCAGGTTGATTGAGCTACAAATATATTTTTGGTTTTGGTTAAAGGAGGTCGCTAGAAGGAATCTCAGGTTAACACAACCGTAACACCGATATTAGCTTTGGCTAAGGGAAATCGCCCGATGGGATTTCAGGTTGGCCAAACTATAAATATAGATTTTTTAGTTAAAAGAGATCGCCAGAAGGGATCTCGAATGGAATTCCAAGTTAGTCTAATCGAAGTTAGAAGTCAGAGGATCGCTAGATTGGGATCTCAAGATGACTAAGTTTTGATTGCAGTTTTGGGTTGAAGAGAATTGTTGTAAAGACAAAGTTTAAGGTCGATCAAGCCTTGACAAAATTAGTTTTGGAAGTTCAGTTTTGTTTATCTTTATAAAACTTACTACTCAAAGCCGCTGCTCCGTAAGTATTATAAAGAGGGGGCATCTGTTGTAACCCATTTTTAGGTCCCCACACAAAAATAATAATAAATATATAAATATATAGCAAGAAGAAATTAGAAAAATAATAGGAGGTTGGAGCGCTCAGAAAAGGGTCAGAAAATTGATTAAGGAGGTTCAAAAATACAAGGATTGAAATTTTTTACAGTATATACTTGAATGATGAGAGCCCTGTGGGAAAAGAAAATTTAATTTGAAGAGAAAAGTCCAAAACTGGATGTTTATGGACTTAATTGAATTTTATTGAAGGTTTAATTGAATTTATAGAGGGTTTGATTGCAAGAAAATTGATTTTTAAGTCAATTTGAGCTTTAATTGGAAGAAATTAAAGTTCTGGGGTCAAATTATAATTTTTAAGAGTTGATTTGGTCAAATCAGGGGCTTAATTGCATAAATATTGAAGTTTAATGGCCAATTAGAGACTTAATTGAGAAAGTCCGAAACCAAGGACCAAATTGGAAAAGGTGCGTAAATAGAAGGGCTGTAATTAACAAAATCAGGGTCAAAATTGAAGAAATTGAAAGTTTATTGATCAATTGAGGGTCCAATTGCATAAATTAGAGACCAAGGACCAAAGTGAAAAACGCAGTCAACTATAAAGGCGGCGATTGAAGTTGACAGGGATGCAATTGAAATGAACAAAAGATAAATTAAGGACTGATTTGGAAGTTGGCATGTTGGCGCCATATTTAAATGAAATGGCGTGTTTTGTCTAAAACGACGCCGTTTCATGCTTTTCAAAAAAAAAAGAGCAAAATAGTGTCGTTTTGAGCGACACTGTTCCTCTTTCTTCTTCCTCTAGACGTGCAGCAGGGGAAGAATGAAAACTTTTGTTTTTTTCTCTTCAATTCTTCCTGCCTCTCTCTCCCCGCATGCTTCTGCCTAAAACCCAAAGCCCCACGCACGCCCCCTCATGATGAAAAATCAGCAAGTACGTGCTCTGCAAACCCACGCCCATTGGCTGCCTAGCCTGGCGCCATGGCAGGGCAGGTTGGCGTCGCTCCTCACGCACGGCGATAGGGCGGCAGTAGGGACGCCCCCTGCTCCCCTTTGCCCTATAAATACTGCACTCAATGCCAACAGATAGAGGGGGGGAACAAAAAAGAAAAACGCAAAGAGAAAACGAAAACAGAGCAAAAAAAAGTGAGGAGAGGCAGAGAAATAACAAAGGAAAAGAGAGAAAGGAAAGAACCGAAGAGAGGAAAGAAAGTGACCGAAAGGAGAGTAACTTAATAGAGAGAGGAAAGGAAAGATTAAGGGGAAGCTTGAAACCGGGAAGGGAAATTTTGTTAAATAACAAAACCACGAGGACAAAGAGACAACCACTGGTAAACGAAACAGAGAAAGAAAGAACGAAAAATAGAGGAGAGGGGAAGAGGAAGAATCTCTCTCTCCGCCGCTGGAAACAGCAGCATTGTTGTTTGGAGCCGCCGTCCGTGAGCCACGACACCGCCACCGGCCTCCACCGCAGCACCACCAGCGAAGCAGCCAGACCAGCAACGCACTGCCTCTTCCGCACCAGGTAACTCTTCTTCCCCCTTCATTGTTTGCGTTTTGCAGCTTTTTACCTCCTGCATGCAGAATGAATAACGTTCTGCATGCAGGAAGAGGGGAGGGAAAATAATTCCCCCCCGGTCAGTAATGTTGCTGGGCCAGGCTGATTCTGGCCCAGCATTGTTGGTTTTTTTCCTTCTCTGGGTCAGGATGGTTCTGGCCCAGCCATGTGTTTATGGGCTAGACTGATTTTGGCCCATCCCTACTGTCTGGGCCGGGTCCGGCCTAGAAGAAAATAGGAGATTTTTGTTGGGCCGAGATCAGCCCAATACCTTTTGGGCCGAAGATCGGCCCAACCCTTTTGGGGCTGAGTCCGGCCCAGTTAGTGGGCCGGCCCAGCCCAGCCCATCTAGTATTATATATTATATATTATATATTATATTGTTTTTGTATTTTATATATATATATATATATATATATATATATATATATATATATATATATATATAAATTCTGAAAAATCCTTAAAAAATTTATTGATTTTCCTGCATATTTTTATCAAAATTGTTTAATACTGGTTTGTATTTTTATACCGTAAAGATACAAATCCAGAATTAAAATACCCGGTTTTCGTCGAGACATCAAAAACATAAAATATAAAAAATATATTTTTTTCATGCATACGGCCTAGTCTCTCCAAAGATAGAGAAAAAAAATCATCACATCATATTTTCATACAACAAAGAAAATTTCAAAAAAATATATGTATTAGTATGCACTTTGGCTGTAACAACAAGTTTGTTAGAACCATGAGAACTAGGCTAATATTTCAAAAATTTTAAAAAAATCCTTTTGTCTTCTTTTAGTATCTGGATTATGAATTTATACGTAAAATATATTCCTGATATTAAAAATATATTTTTCATATAGATGTTAGAACGGTTAGGTTTTTACCCTATAAGATAAGGACACCCTTACTGAGGAGGACTTTTCTTAAAGTATAGACAAACCAACAACAAGAAATATGATAACACCTTAGTTTTTTATCAGACAATCAAACAATGCAGCTTACCTTAGGTAAGACGTATTTGGGGTGCTAATACCTTTCCTTTACGCAACCAGTCCCCGTACCCGATCTCTGAGACCAGTTAGGGTTCGTAGTAACCAAAATACTAGGTGGCGACTCCCATTCCATTTTTTACTGATAAAAGACAAGAATTTCTTGTCTCTCTATATTTGCTAGATAGATACCAAACACATTTCCTAGATTTAAAGTGGAATATATTCGCCGCGACACTGCACTCGTGCGACATTAATGATGTAAAGGCTCCCCAAAACATAAAATATAAAAAATATAATTCTATTTATTAAATTTAGATTGTGAAAAGAGATATTTTTAACTTTATTTGTGGACTTTCAAGTACTTGTTTTACCTAAATTTGGTACGTAAGCTATTGTTTTCATTCAAGCTTTTTGAATGGTTTCTGAGGTAAGCATGCCCTTTCTTTTGTGAATTTTTCAATCCTTAATTGTTGATTTGGATCAAGAAAGAAGCAGAATAAATGAATTTGGTTGATTTATCTTTCTGATTAAAAGAACAAAACAAGTAAAAATCGTTAAGCTTTTTAACAATAACTTGGAATATTTAATCGTTTTTCGCTCTTAAGGCTTTCGTCACTAAATATAAATATTGCTTTTCAATCTTTAATTTGATTGACATGAAGGAATTAATTAGGGTCTTTTCTAATTAATTTAATATTTTTTTTTATCTTCCTTGCCTAAAGGAATTTTAGTATTTGCTTGAGTTAAAATAATACCTATTTTACTTCGATGTTGGAGTGTCATGCCATGAGAATACACTTAGTTTTGAAAATCATCCATGTTTTTGTTATTCTCTCTCATTTTATAAAATATTGATGGTTAATTTGCTTGGTTAATTATCCCCTTTTTGAATGATAGTCTACCTGGTTTTCACTACCGTGCTATAAAAAATAATTCCTTAAAAAGAAAGAAAAGTCAAAATTAATTTTGATAGTTTTTACAGCCACCACGGTTCTAGAAGGTATTGAAATTATAGTGGTATGTGTACCCATGGACTGCTAGACTATTTATAAGCTAAGTATTTTTGTATCTTCTTTCTAATTACTTGATACCCGAACAATTTGGTTTTACTTTAGTTCTTTATTTCTTGTTATATGTTTTGGTTCTTTGTTTTATTTTTATTTATTTTTTAGAAAAACTAGTCAACATCAATTTAGTAAAATTAATTAAGAATTTTGGAATGGAAGTGTTAACAATAGAAATGTATTGAAAATATATTTTTTAATTTTGAAATTTTTTCAAAAGGATCTTGAAAATGGTGTGAATTTGTCAGAAAAAATTCATTTTGATTTATTTATTTTTTTAAAAAATTAGTCAAACCTTTCAATCTGTAACTTAGGCTTTTACTCCATTGGGTTTTAAAACTATGGTTTTTGTTGATTACTTTAAGTGAATTTTGAATTTTCACACTAATTGAAACATGTATTGACAATATATTTTTTAATTTTGAATTTTTTTTAAAAGATATTGAAAATGACGTGAATATATTAAAAAAATATTATTTTGATTTATTTATTTTAAAATTTTTTAAGTTAATCTAGGTCAAACCTCTCAATCTATAACCAAGACTTTACTTCATTGGATTTTAAAACTATGTTTTCGTTCACTAAATTAAGTGAATTTTGGATTTTAAAAAGGGACGTGGAACGAATTATACAAATGCAAAAATATTGGTAGAGAATATTCTAAATTTGTTTTCAATTTTTATATTACTTTGTCTCAACAATTCAAGATTACTAAGATGATCATATGCTAAATTATTTACACCATTAAATGTCACGTGCTCGCATGGAAATATATTCCAACATATAGTTTTTTTTTCATTAGAAATTATATAATAAACTCAACACAATCACTTTACTTGTTCTTTCTTTCGTTTCTGTTGTTATATACGTTCATAGATTTAATACTTAGTCAATAAACAAATAATCTACTATTTTTCAAGAAATAAATGATTCAAAAATAACTTTCAGTAAGTAAATTTATAATGAACCAAGTTTTTATTAGTATATTTTTACTAAAAAAACACCGGATCTATAAAAATTTATGGGTATAAATTTTTTAAAAAACAAGCACGTTGGATCTGACACTAGCCAAACTTAGGCACGATTGGGCTTGACGGTGTGCCAAGCTCCAGGCTTGCTAGGTCTGACGCTAACCAGCATCATGCTTGATTAGGCTTGGCACACTGCCAAGCCCCAGCAACGCCAGATATGGCACTAGCCAAACATATATGCGATTGGGCTTGGCAGTGTGCGAAGCCCCAGTAACATCGAGTTTGGCACTAGCTAAACACAAACATGATTGGGCTTTACAGTGTTTTAAGCCCCGGGCACACCGGGTCTAGCACTAGCCAAACCCACACGTGATTGGGCTTGGCACATTGTCAAGCCTCGGGCATGCTGGGCTTGGCAGTGTGCAAAGCCCCGAGCTTGCCCAAGAAAATATGCATTCTCCTATGGGCACGTCCAAGGGAATTATCATACTCTCTTAAACTCACCCGAAGGAATGCCTAAGAGAATAATCATCCTCCCTTGGCAAACCCAGGGGAATGAGTTAATGTGGGTCTGGCAAACATATCGGACCCAATGAACATGGACTTGGCATGTAGCCAAATTCAAGGTAATGTGGGTCTGGTAAACATGTCAAACCTAAAGTACTTGCATTTGACAATCAACCAAACTCATTGCACTTAGACTTGGTCATCTGTCAAGTCCAAGTTAACATGGGTCTAGCAACCATGCCAGACCCAAGACACTTGAACTTGGCAATCAACTAAGTCCATTGCATTTGAACTTAGCAGTTAGGCAAGTCCAAGGTAACGTAGGTCTAGTAAACATGTCAAACTTAAGGCACTTAGACCTGGCAGTCCTGTAAGTCCAAGGTAACGACCATCCTTCCTTGGCACTCCCAACGGAATAACTATCCTCCCTTTGCATGTCCAAGAGAATGACCATCTTACCTAAGACACGCCCAAAGGGATGACCCCCCTCCCTTGAGTCTAACCTAGGGGAAGAGCTCAACTGCATCTAAAGTTTTAGACCCTAATCTCCTTACATCGTTTAGGTGTAAAAAAGTCCTCCAGAGACCCACAATATTTCTATCAAATATTAATATAGATGTAAGGGATATTTATACCTCATTAAATGCTATTAGGGTAAAATTACACTCCAGACCCTTCTCTTCACAAAAAGACAAGACTCATGGGTTATAAATACACCATGAAACTTTCAAATCAAAAGTTCACAATCTTCATTCTTTACTGCATATATATTTTCAGAGCATCTTTATCTAGAATATTCTTATATTTTCTCTCTATAAAAATATACTTATTTAAGCATGGAATAGTCCCTACTTCCACCAAATGATACCTTTTGCAGGTACTAGTACCAAGTCACCTTGGCCTACCAAGAACAATATATATGTTATCAAACCCTTTGGTTAGGGAGAATGGATGAGATTGCTCAGACCAATTGATTAACCAATTATCCAACCTTGGAACCCTATTTCTAGGCTACTTGGATTTTTTGGGACTTCATCAGTGGCGTTGTCTGTGGGAACTGATAAAAAAATCATCGGTTTCATTCTAAAGATTGCTTTTGAATTTTTAGACCATTCCATGACACACAACTAATACCCTCTTGGGCTAGGACGCGGGGCAAGTCTTTTCATTACTGCAAACACTCCTACCCAAACAGAGCTTCAACAACTCTTCAATCAGGTCTGACTCCTTACTAAGGCAGTGCTAGCCACTCAAGGTGAGACAAACAAATTTGGGCTATGCTTTGCCAACTTCATAAATATAGCTAGAGCCTTGAGATTTTGAGAAGTTTCCAACAAGTATGAGTGGAATGTTGGTTCAAATCATAAAACATGTGAAACATTTTTTACAACTATATAAAAAAAAAGATAAGTCTCCCTCACGCTGAACACTCTACTCAAATAAAAATTTACTATAGACAATGAGAATAAGAATGTAAGTTTCTTATATATAAATGACTTATTCAAAATGATTGTTTTTATTTTCTCCAAGTGATACTTAAGAGCTTTTCAATAATACACCTTGGAAAAGATGGACTTGATCTCCCTAGTACTATATGCACCAATCTCCAAGTGATAGATATAATATTCCCGATGCTATATGCACCAATCTTTAGAGGATAGATGTAATCTTCCTAGTGCTACATGCACCAACATCCAATGGATAGATGTAATCTCCTCAGTGTTATATGCATCAATCTCTAAAGGATAAATGCAATCTCCTTAATATGCACAATCTCTAAGGGATGGAAGTGATTGGTCTCCTTGGTACAAATAGCAAAACCACTTTTAGTGGGGGGGGGGGGGGAGGGCTCTCATGCCCCATCAAAAAATAATAATGATCATGATAGCCACTATTTAGTGGATGACTTTTAAGCTACATGACAATGTTGGGAAAGCTACAAGCTCTCACTCACCAAGAACTTATAATCACTTAGAAGTTTCTAAGTATAGGCTCATCCTCATTGGGTTCCACATAACCACATAGAAACTTATATAGATGAGGGGCATGGTACCATCAATCTCTTAAAAATTTAAAAAGTACAGATTCTTGTTTTTTTATATATGAAAGAATTTCTTTTAGTCTAGATGCATATTTATTTATATTTTTCCCAGCTTACCCTTCTTTTTCTACGAGCAAAACTTGCTACTCTACCTGAACTGCAAGATTAATTAAAGTCTTTGCATATTATTATATCACGAAGATTGGGGGGCTATTGATGAACAAAGTTTTTATCAATATATCTTTACCAAAACACATCGGATTAAGAAAGACTTACATGAATAAATTTTCTGGAAAACAAGCACGCTTTAGTGAAGGCGCGTTGGGCACTGGACATTGGACACGGTAGTGTGTCAAGCCCTGGACACATTACGCCAAACCCAAATGCAATTGAGTCTGACAGTGTGCCAAGCCCCATGCACGCTCAAAAAAATACATATCTTCCCTTGGCACGCCCAAAAGAATGGTTATTCTCCCTTAGCATGCCAAAGGAAAACATATATGAGAGTTACTTTTTTAATGGAAATCAATTATTTATAAATCATGGAATTATATTTTATCACCCGTTTATATAATTTTTTTATTAAAAAATTTACACGCACACATATATTGACAAGCTTTATATATTTATCCTTTTTAAGCTTATTTACTTCATTAATTGAATCAACATTATTGAATATATTAATAAAAATATACTTTTAATTTTTTTTTTTTAAAAGTCCACAACCACTTGTGAAATATTTGCTCGTGATATATATATATATATATATATATATATATATATATATATATATATTCAATCTCAATTTATTTAAACAAGCTTTAAGTATTTATATGTATTTTTTTTTGTTACAGATTTGGAGATTTATTTTTTATTCAAGTCTTGCCGCATAGGATGATGACTTATTATTTTATTTTTTGATATTTTAATTGTTTTTTTTTTTACTAGGATTTTAGAATTTGTTTACTAGGTGGACATAATTATTAGGTCTGTGATACCACCAAATAGGATAACATGTCAATTTGTCTTTTTTATTTTGCATTTATTTAATAGTCATATTTTTACTTCAATTTAAATTTACAAGTATTTTTTTACTGTAATTTTTTTGAATTATAGTGCAGTTGGTCTGTACTAATAATAATAATAACATCATACAATTTTACTAGTATCGAAAGCGAAGAGCCACCTAGAAAATAATATTAAAGAGCACAATTGTTGGTTACGAGAAAGATATATAACTTAATTGATTGGATTTTAAATTTATTTTTTAAAAATTATTAATTTGAGCTTCACAAACTTCAAAATTACTGGAGATTTATATAATTATTAACTTTAAAATCGGTGAAATTACTCAAAATACACACAAACTAACTTAAATATTTATTTTAATAAATAAAAAATAAAAAAACATAATTATCACGAGGTTGGATCTTTTAAAATACAAGAAAGTCAAATTTACTAGTCATTGCATTATTGAATCTAGCTGCTAGATGTATTTTGGATAAATTATTTTTGATAAAAACCTAAAATAAAATTTTTTAATTAAAACTAATCTTGCTAAATTAAATTTAATTAAGTTAATCACATCATAAATTAACTTTCTAGTAGATCTAAATTTAACAAGTGGATGTCTAAAAGTCTAAAAAAAAAAAGGGTATGATATATCGTCATGCTGGATTGCTGAGTTTAATTAACTATTCTCCAGAGTTGAAAAGGTCCCCCATCTAACCCACTTTCAAAGGGTCCACACCAGCAGATGTGACTTGTTAGTTGATCTAAACTCACAATCAGACAGACACGTGGTGATGCCTTAGTGGAGAAAAGGCCAGTATATGATGGGTTTTTCAGCGGACCCAACGCGGGAAAGTAGGTATAAGGGACCCACACAAGAACCCTTTTGGATGAAAACCAACTGTGGCGTACGTGCACACCTCGTAGAGCTGGCTATAGAATAGATTGAGATTTGAGAGAATTCTTTTTTATGATATATAATGAGTTTTTATATGCTAATTAACTAATTAATTAATTAATTAATTAATATGATCACAAACTGGTTCTATTGAGCGGCACAGAGCCGTTTAACATGTACGAGTACTAAAACAGTGTCTATGAATTCAATTGACTTTCATTTACTTCCACCACCATTTATATTTTTTTAATTATCAAATCGGTTTTTATTATTAAAATTTTAAAAAAAAACACTTCTCAATTAGTCCGGCTTTCTAATTAAGACCAAGAATTTTGTTACTTCAACAAAGGGAGTGTTAATTACTGATAATTAAAGTCATTATATTTAACAATGAATGTATTCTATATATATATTTTTTATTTTAATATTAGTATATCAAAATTATAAAAAAAATTAAAATTAATTAATTTAATATTTAAGTTGAGTTAAAGTAAACCGTCAATACTAGAATATACAAAATATCAATTTAATATTTTTTTTCAGGTGAAAAATAATGTAAAAAGCAAAAGTTAATATAATGTCAAAAAATCACTTAAAATATAAAGATTGGGACAAGACAAAACAAATTGAAAGTTTGGGGACTAATAATGATGAATTATAAATGTGGGAGTCAATTTGGTCAAAAATTAAAAGGACTAATAAGTTTGGGGACTTAATTAAACTTTGAATTAATTAATTAATACAATCAAGAGCTTAATTGAAGAAATGCCAAAGTTTTAGGATGATTTGGGTCAAAATTACAAGAAATTAAAGTTTAAGGACCAAAGTAAATACGAGGTGATATCATAAGGGGTTAATTGATTTTTCCAGAGGTAATTTTGAAAGAATTAAAAGTTGAAGAGGTAATTTTCTAGGGTTAAACAAATTTGGGTGAACCTTTTAAACTCAAGTTAATCCCTTAAAGTCGCAAATCGTTAAATTTCACATCTAAGCTCAACTAAGAAGTTTAATATAAAACAAATTTAATGTTAAAGGATGAAATAAATTAATTTAATTAAAAAAATATTTTTAAAAGAGCAGGATCTAACAAATAGTACAAAAACAAATTAAGGCAATACTAGGTCAATTTAATGTTGAAGGATGAAATAAATAAATTTAATCTAATTTTAAAATTTTCCTTTTAAAAGAGGTAGATTTAGCAAAGACAAAAAAAAATCTCAAGGCAACTCGTGTCACTCTCAAAAAATCAGAAAATTCTCATCTAAATTGGAAAAAAAATACCAGATGATAAAACCAAAAAAACGATATTAAAAAAGGAATGAAAAAAATCAAGCAAATTCGGGCGAATCTCCTAACCTTAAATTAATATCTCAAACTCGCAACTCGTTAAGCTCTAGACTCGTTCTCAATTAAGAACACCTGACAAATTTAATGTTGATGAATAAAATCACAAAATAAAATCAAACTAAAAAAAATTAAAGTTTAACAATTCGATAGAGAAAAAAAACCCAAAGATAATGAAATCGAAAAACAAACTGATTCTATATACCATTTTAAATACAATAAATAGAAATTAAAAGAATGGAGACCAAATTAAACATTTGAAAAAATCCATGGGGGATGAAATTGAAAAAAAAATCTAATTTTATAAATTATTTTAAATAAGAAAAATACTAATCAAAAGACTAGAGATGAAATCTGGAAAATAAAAACTAAAGGGCTGCATTGAATTTTGTAAGGACCAAATTTCAAAGATAAAAAAAAATCATTTAGGGATGAAATTAAAAACAATTTATTTTTTTTATATAAATTACTTCAAATAAAACAAATACTAATAAAAAAACTAGGGATCAGATCTGAAGACAAAACTAATTAAAGGTCTGCATCGAATTTTTTCTATGAACAACACGCTTTCCTAGGATGAGAGAGAAAATGAGAAAAAAAGAAGAAATGATAGTTGACGGCGAACCAGAGGTGGAGAAGGAACATACACCGCCTCGTCAGCTAGGCACCACCAAAAAGATTCCATCACTGTCTTGAAAGCCACCATTTGGCTACATATCTTGGTCGTACGCACTGCCACAAACTTTTTGGAGCCCCATACGCCTCTATTCTAATAATTTAAATTATATTATATAACTAGTAAAAGACATAACAACTCCTCCTTCAATTCAATAATTATCCAAAAAAACCAAAAGGAAAATACATAAATGCCCTTGCACACTTGTTTCTTTTTTTTTTTTTTTTGTATTCCAATGGTAAGTTCGTGAATTCATTGTACAATTAAATCTGAAATGCCAAAAATACTCCTAAGTAATAGGTATATGTCATTTTGCTTTAAGAGTAAAGAAGTCATTATATTGTGCCAAAAATTTATGTGAAGACCAGTCTATCCCCAATGAATTCAGCAATGCCAATTGAATTCTCGTGAAAATACAAAAACACCCTGAAAATAATCTCTCAATTTATGAAGAAGAGCTCAGACGTCACAACATTGTTCTAATCCACAGTATTATGAGTCTAAGGCCATGATAAAAGACTGATGCTTTTTAGTTTTTTTTTTTTAATATGTCAATGTAATCAATTTGATCTAATCGTAGCTCAATTC
>Ga0325410_1000665_pt1 | contig 36133 bp, 18 predicted proteins | sample PopdelMetagenome_16_FD_206182 | JGI IMG/M metagenome (GOLD analysis project Ga0325410, IMG submission 206182) | Populus deltoides microbial communities from Bellville, Georgia, United States - Xylem-PdIQD-R3 | ecosystem: Host-associated > Plants > Phyllosphere > Stem > Wood/Secondary xylem...
CAATATTATTGGTATGTTTTTTAATATCAAGAAACTTGTTAATTAAAGAATGAGATCAGAGTGTTTGTGTTGAATACAATTAATTAAAAAAATACATTAATCTACAAATTTAAATAAAAAATCATGAATGTTATTAATTAAAGGCTAAAGTGAAAAGTTAATTTCTATAGTAAAAAAAAAGGGATAAAAACAAAAGTAAATATTTGCCATGATTGTCCTTTTCTTTTATATATATATTTTTTTATCTTGGAGATTTAAAATGGTTGTTAAATACAAATGATTTCTTTTATTATAAATGCGTAATACATATAGAATCAATATATCTCAAATTCAAGAAGAAAAAAACAAGGAAAATTATAATAAGAAAAATGGGTGAGTTTTGGATTATAAAATTTCAATTGAAAACTTTTTTTACATGAAAACACGATAAAAATAATTAGAAAACTCTCTCTAAGTCAATTTCTAACCAAGGTTGTCAATTCCGTTCCGTTTCACCCGGAATGTCCGAAACATTTCATACCAATTCAAAAAACAGAACAAATTTCATCTCATTTTAAATCTCGATCCGTTCTGGATTTTTCTGCTAAATTCCACCCTGAACATTCCAGTTTCATTCCACATGTTCCGTTCCGCTCTTGAAAAGCCATTGAATCTTGTTTGATTAATTAAATCACCCGATTAGAAAAGGCTCTTTTTCATTACTATTTTCAATAACAATGATATTAATAATAATATTGAAAATTATTATTACTACTTTCATTAACAATGATATTAATTTTTTAAAATTAGATTTATCACTAATATATATGGTTTATATTCATGTTTTTTTTTTAAGTTTATACTTTGTAGGAATTTGAGCAAAATAAGGGATGCTTTAGATTCCATTAGTCTTGATAATAGTGACATAACTTTATATTTAAAATATTTGTGTTGAAACATTTTACTTTCATAATATTTTGATATTTTATTTAAGTTGAATTACTTTAAGTTAAAGATCTATTTAATCTTGACTATTTAAAAATATTTTAAATTTTAAAATTATATTTGTTTGGCATTGTGTTTGTATTGCATAATTTATAATTAATTTATCTTAAATTTGAATTATGTTTGTTGAATATATAATATATATATATATATATATATATATGAACAGTACAACCCCGAAACGGCACGCCGAAACACTCCAAAACTGAAACATCTCATTCCAATTAAAAAAACAAAATAGCTACCGAAATAAAATTGACAACCTTTTTTCTAATCCTAAAATACTATTTAATCATGAAAACACCTAATAGAGAAAAAAAAAAAAAACTTTACATCTATAATCTACCTTTTTCTAGCATGTTTAAACCACAATACCACTTTCATTGAATTCTGTTTTTAAGATGAACTCGGCGACATAAAGATCAAGCTTGTTTTGGCCAAAATATGCTTGAACAACTTCTTCTCCTGTTTCTTGACATCCAAGGACTAGAACGTGACAAAAATAAATTGGGGACTGGAACATAAAAACCGGCGAGGAAAAATAAAATTGATCTATTTTAGTTTTTTTCTTATTATAACTAACAATTTAATTTAATTTTAATTGCTAATGTTAATTAATAATGAGCTCTCGTTACATTATGACGTGGCACCTGGACTCTTCCAATGTCATCACACGGAAACTTTGACGTGGGCCCCGCCCTTTGATGGGCCAGAAAAAGTAAGGACTCGAGGAAAGGGCGGTAGGCCACCCATTAATTATCCCCTTTTTTTATCTTTCCGTGAGGCTGGTCCATTTCTAAGCTTAAGGCCCCCACTGATTTAGAAGATCCGGTGGTGGCGCTGTCGTGGTGGTGAATGGGACCCATCGACCATACCCAAGTCGTGATATTTTTAATGGTGACAAGCATGCCGGCATTAAAAACACAAGCAACCTCAACTCCCACGCTCCACAGCAAATGTGAATGAACCGTGCCTTATTCTCCGCCATGTTTTGAGACGAGAGCTTTTAAACGTGGCTTTGGCCTCCGAGGTTAATTTAATTACCTGTTAATTAATTTTAAAGAGTTGATTCTGGAGTTGATTTTATTTAATAGAGTTGAATTCATAAATCAATCCATGATCGGATCAAAATTAAATCATCATCTTTGTAGCTCTTTTTTTTTTAATTTTTTAAAAGGTGAGATGGGAACGAGAGGAAAAGCCCGCGCGACACTTGATGGCAGCCTATCTTTCCGGCGCATCGCATTCACATCACGCCTGAACTGCGACCTGAAGCTGTGTACGTGGACCCCCTCCTCCGGGGTGTCTGGCTTTCCGATGGATAGAGAATAGGCCATAGACCATCGTAGTGTAGCCCACAATTGGTTACAGTCTTCACGGTAGTCAGAAGAGAAGGCCCATATAAGACATTTTAGCCTACAACATCTTGTCCCTCGTTCGTTTGCTATCAATCGAGGACCCCGCCTTTCATGCTGTTTGTATTTAGGTTTGTTTTAAAAATATATTTATTATTAATAATATTAAATAAATTTTTTAAAAATTTTTTATTAATCTTAATCTATTGAAATTAAAAATTAAAAAATTATTTTTAAATAGAAAATATTTTTTAAAAAATCATGAACCATCATACTAAACACATGTCTCTTTCTTTCTTTTTGTCACCATGCTCTTGGATTGATTAGCTGACAAGTATTAGCCAACGGTTGATGTTATTCGATTTTTAGTCGAAGAGGATGAGCATATCACGGGACATTTGTTGGTTTTTTTTTTTTAATTAATGTGGGTGTCCAGATTAGCTTGCTCACATCTTAATTAATCTCATAAACCCTGAAGTTAACAATCATGTAAGCATTCAATGACCCTCATATTAGCAATCATAAGGCTCGAACCTGAGATCACAGGGAGGGCAAACCCCTTAATCTCATGGTCTTACCATTCGATCTTCCTACTAAATAATTGGTTGGTTTTGTTTTAATTTACATGGTAGTTGTTGGTCGGAGAAATTTTATAGTTTTAATGAGTGATTTAATTATTTATTTTTTGAGTTTATTTTTAAAAAATAAGATAAAACTCATGATCTAAAAAAATAAAAATATATTCATTTAAAATATTTTTTATCTTATTTTTTTAAATGGGTCAAAGAATAACTAATAAAATATGATTGAATCCCATAAAAATTTCTAATTGCTCTAGCCCCAATAAATGAAAAGAAAATTCTTAGGCTCCTATTGTATCATGCCTTATGCCGTTATCCAATATTTACCTAGAGATATAATAACATCCAGAATATTCAATGAGCAACTGGAATAAATATTATAGTGTATAGTTTTTTAGTGTTGCCTTGCCAGATATATCAGCTTTCTTACTATGGAGATTTGATTCATTTCAATTATTTTTAAACTTCATGAAGTTATGAGTGTATATATATATGTAAAAATAAAATCTCACGAGGATGAGACCCGAACAAGTTGGAACTTCATCCAAATCAACGTCGAATGCTCGTCAGAAAGAGAGGCTGTCTGGGTCACTGGAATCATAAAATAATGATAATTATTATTATTATTTTCTTCACAGATCCTAAATTCGGTTCCTTGAGAAATAAAATTAAAAAAAAAAACAAAATAAAGGAAGCTGATCCAGAAGCACAGTTAAGAATTGCCCCATCCACGAATCATGGTTGATTGTTTTCCACAAAAGAATCATTATCAGGGAAAAACCACTTTCCAAATGGACCCTGTTTTCTCATTATCATGGGTGGACTTGTGGTGGGATTTGGGCTCCACCATTCCCATCATGTTCCATGGTGTAGTAGACTATAGAGCAACAACTCCCAATGGAAATTATTGCAATTAAAAAAGCCGATTAGGCATAGAAAAACAATGTGATATTGCATGAATAAATAAATTGAAGCCAGGAAAGAGAATTTTCTCCAGTTTGATTTTGTGATGCTGGCTTGTTTTTTGGATTTTCTATCTTGATAAATTACTTTTTTGATGTTATAAGGTTGTTTTTTATGTGTTTTTAGATCAAAATAAATCAAAAAAATAAATTTTTAACTGAAAAAACCAGCTCATCATTTTTCAACTGCCGCAGGTGGTCGAAAACTAGACAAGAGTAGACTACTTGAATTCTATCTTGTGTTTTTCACACAACAAAAAAAAAAAAATACAACAGATGTAGCCACATACAAAAAAAAAAAAAAATCTGAGTATGCGCGTTGACCTAAGCTCTTTCTTTTCAAGGCCCATGAATCCGCAGCTGACTTCTTTTTATTTTTATTTTTTAAATTCTCTATTTTGTTTATCATGTATTTATAATCTTTTATTTTTTAATTTCACCATTTAATTTTTATCTTTAAAAAAAATCTATGTTTTTCTTCATATATCTAGGTAAAATATATATATTATTTTTAAATTATTTAACCCAATATAGTTAATAATTTAAGTCACGGGTTTACCTTGTTAAACTACAAAATAAAAATCAATTTGTTTTTTTTTAATTCATTATATATTTGGTTTAATTTTTATATATATTTTAATTTAAATTTTACAGAATCAATTAATTTTTTTAAAAAAAGTTATTAAAATCTCAACATCCAAGTAATAATTATACCAAGTTAATTAAGATTAACACCTAACCGTGTTGAATCAATGTTCTTTGTTTATTTTTTATTTTTTTTATTTAAGTTTTTTTTTTTTTTTTTGCGTAAAAAAAAATTATCTGGTCCGCAAAATTTAAAAAATGAGACTGAAGATCACTTTGACTGATAATCAATTAATGAGATAAAACTAACATGGTACACGGTCCATTTACAATTGCTTGTAACCAAACTTCAACATTATAAACAAAAGGAGCATCAGATACGTCATCAGATTCATCACCAGTCCAACCAGAACGAGGGGCCCAGTTAAAAATTAAAATAAAACCAAGGGCCCACGTGTCAGAACTAAAGGGAAGGACCCCACAGTTACAGATAATGAAGGCCACGTGTTGTCGTTCCAGTCAATCCCCACTCTCGATCGGACCACCGAACCACCCCGTAGTAGGGACAAGCGGCCGCTTTGCAAACAATGCAAGAAAAGAAACGGTCCCATTCGGACCCCATTGCCTCTTCGGGACCCGCGCCCACGTCACATGATGAACCGATCATGATGTTCTAACGAAAACAAGTGCCCGTCTTTTTTGCATTGCACGGTCCACGGTGCCCAAGTCTTTTTTCCTTTTCCCCTCTCCACACGGCTGCTGATTCATCTTTTCGGTATTTTTTCCGTCAGAGCATTGGAAGCTTTCTTCCAAAAAAAGAAAAAAGAAATTTATGATAGTTTTATTTTTTTAAAAAAAACCTAAGTTTAGATTTTAACCCTAATAACTTACAAATACCACAAAAAATGTGGACCCCCTCTAGTCTCCTCTTATTTGCAAGTGGTTACTGCTGACCCACCATTAATGTGGACCCTATTCTCCGCCTGCTCTGACACTACTTTACACGTGCACAACTTTAAAACACCCTCACGTGAGCACGTGCTCTCACCCCCATCCACGAATTAACCCCCCCTTTATTTTTTTGAAGCTTAAGAAATACGTAATCCTGAGCTCGAATAAACTTGTTAATGGCGGACGCCACAGAATGGATTGGAACCCAAAAAATCCACCAATGAAATCCTTCAATTTTTGTCATTGCTTTGAAGACCGAGACATGAACTGTAACTCTTGTTTGTCATAAATCTCTAAAGAGAAGTCTCTAAGCATGTGAGGAGTGCTATTAGTAGTTGTACTTGTAGTCCGAATAGTATGAGCTGAGCTTGAACTTGGTGCCGTCCTTGAAATACCCTTACCAGGTTTTGAACCAGAAACGGGCAGAGCCACAGCTATATTAGATTGCATGGAAGACACGAAAGATGAAATTGGCCTGGGAGAAATATTTATGAGAGGGCTAGCTGCAGCTGGGAACGTAAGTATCTGGGGCTGGTTAGACGGTCCTGGCATGGACGGTACCATGAAAAAAGCCCCTGGAACGACAGTGTTTGATGGTATGGCCCACATGGGCACCAAACCCTGTGGTACTGCCGCGACTGTTTGTTGCTTCTGCGGCTGTGGCGGCTGTCGCGGTCGCGTCGTTATGGGAGCGAGAGAAGCTGATACCGATACGCTGTCGTTGACATCAACGTACTCGCTATTAGCGGGTCGTTTGCGCTTCTTTTTAGCGTTCGGTTCGTCAGGTTCGGCGCTGGAGCTAGTTGTTGTCGGGATTTTGAGGGTTCCATTAACAGACATGGCGATAGCAGGTACAGTGCCAGTTCCTGTAGCTGCAATTATCGCAGGCTCGGCATGTTCAAGCAACCACCTGATCGTTTCACCGTCTGATTTATGGCCTAATTCTCTGGTTAGTTGAAAGATCCGGGCAGCACATGTTGCGGGCATTCGGATCCTTCTGCCACGACCCTCCACCTTGGTGTGTCGGTCTTTGGTTGATGCTCGTTTTGGTGGGGTTACTGTGGTTAGTGGCATGGGGATTGCTGCGAACGGCACGACCGCTAATGGTGGTGTAGGTGATCTGTCCTCTGTGCATGGCTCTTCCTTGGGTGCTGCCGACATGTCGTTGTTGTTCTTCTTGTTTGTGGGACCTCCTCGAATGTTTCGTAATTCTCCGCTGTTGATTCTAAGATCAGCGGTTGTCATGCTCTCTTCTTCTCCAAGATCTTGCTTTTGTACGGGTGCCTCAAGGAGAGGCCTGTCGCTGAGGAAAAAAAAGAGAAACCCAAAAAAGAAAGTGAGAATTGAAGGACCGATACATAGGGGGGTTTGTACCTGGTAATAACAGGTTCGGAGAGCTAAGAAATGGGTTATATATAGGCATAGAAAAGCAGGTTTTATTGCATGGTGATTTGTGAAGGGCCTAGCATTTGATAGGGGAGATCTACGGTTACCTGCCAATCACCGAAAAGAGTTGGACACAGGAGATGATGATATATGGTAGGTCCCATTTATAAAAGGATCGTGATGTTATCGGTTTATAAATTGGTTTGCGGTATAAATGTGATTCTGAAAAAATATATATATATATATTTTTTTATAGTTTTAGATTAATATTCTTTAATTATTTAAATACATTGATTTAAAAAATAAAAAATATTTTAAAAAACAATTTGTACCCCTCTTTCAACATACTATTAATTAATTGGTGGTGTCAAATGTGGTGAGAAACGTCTCCAAGGAGGACAAACACCAAATCATATAACCCTTGTACGCTTGCGGTACTTTTTTGTGTTTTGAATTTTCTTTAGTGGTGCCATCTTCCAATTGGTTTCAAGCTTCCATCTTTCCTTTTTAATCAAAGTGAAGGATTCTGCCAGTCTATGCTCCCTCATGGTTCTTCTTCAGTGCCCATTCTCAAGAAAAGTTACCAGAATAGTTGAGTGGTGGATGGATTGCTAAATCGATGCTGCTCTGCTCCCAAGTCCCATCCCAACCCAGTTTGAATTGCACAGGATCCTCAAAGCCCTTCATTATTCACAATGAAGATGCGAGCAAGCTAGTTGCCCACAAAATCAATCCATTTTGAATTTTAATCGAGCCTCTTCTAGAACACAACTTACGGATTGCGCCTTGCACGCTATGTAGATTTCTTTAACAGGTTGTTCGTAACATTCTGAATTTAATTAGTTGAATGTTAATAATTAAATTTTAAATAGAATTAAATTTTAAAGATTGTATAAAAATAATTAAGAAAACATGCTGAGTCGCCTATGGTTAATGGTTATTGTGCTTCGATATTTTTTCAAGAGTTAAGGTGTTGTTTACTTTTTATTTATATTGTTTATTACTGACCAGTATACATTGAATCACTAACAAACAAAGAAGGTAGTCAATGATAATTGGTGGGTTTCTAATTTTTTTTATGCTTATAATCGATTAATGTTTATTATCGATAAGTACACACTTGCGTAGTGTTTCAATCATTTGATGCTCATAATCGATTCTGAGCGCTCAAACTCCAGAATTCAAGGAGATTTCGGACCAATAAGTTAAAGATCAAATAACCCATCTTATTGCTGATTATAAATGACTCATTGCTGAAACGGCTGAACTTCCCTGATTGGTACTGAAGATGAGATCACATATGAGTGGTATATGTGTTCCCTCTTATTCGCCTCATGTTTTAGGCGTAAACCCACTTCCTCCTACAACGTCTCTATTTTGGATTAATTGTATTTGAACTTATAAATATTTAAATTTTATATTAATTTATTTTTTTTCTATTTTTTAGTATATTTTTTAAAATATATATTTTTAAATTAATATTGACAAGGTTACCAACAGACATAGTTCGTCAATATATTTTAGAGAGCAGAAAAAAAATTATTGCAGTACCATTATTTACTTACTAAAGAAATAATTTATGGTTTATTTGACAATTACATGTTAAGTTAATCGACAGATATATCGCAACATGAAAAATATCACTGATGAAATAACATATGATTTTTTTATTGGTGATATGTTATATTTAACGATAGAAGTACCGACAAAACAAAACGGGTAAATTTTTTTTTTTGCGTGTTTTGTTTGTCAGTAAATTCATCTGTAAATTTATTACCGACAGATCATAAATCATTGACAAGAGTTTTTTTGATTGATTATTTCCACCCGTGATCATGTGGGCAAGTTTCATGCCAATGAATTGTGAGTATAAGTACTGATAGAAAATCTATTTGATAAATCTAAAAATTCTAGTAGCGATATTCCTATCTTTCTTTTATCACTCTTCTTTTAAGGGATAATATAGGAAATAAAACGAATTCAATTCGCTGATAACATTTTATTTAGCAATTAAATTTATATTGAACACTATAGTTGAGCTATAATAAAGAACTTGGTAAATTTTTTACTAAACAATGGACTATGAAAGTCCAAAGGAGTTTTTACTTGCTTGTATCAGGAATGGAAAAATAACTGCGTTGATTAAATTTTACCACGCAAACAACCCTGGGCGGAGCTAGGGGAGGCTGGCAGTCCCTCGCAATTGTTTTTCTCCCTACCCCTCTTAAATAATTTAATATTTTAGAGCTAAAACCATTAAAATTTAAGTTTTAGCATTTTTTTAGATTTTCTTTTTTTAAAAACAACAACGTGGCTTTGAAACATGTGCAGGAAATAAGAACTTTAGACCAGAACTTTTCTGTGTATGCAGGGTTGGCACCATGGACCCCCTCAAGGAGGGGTCGAGGCTGTTTTAATTAGATGCTGCCCCGCTTTTACTGTGCTGATTAAAACCACAATTAACTGGGAATCTAGCCTTTGCAATTTTGTTTGGTCCCGTCCTGGAGCTAAGAGATTTATTTCTCCTTTAATGATAATAATTAAAAGTGTTTTTTCAATAAATCTATATATATATATATATATATATATTAAACGAGATTAATTTTTTTAAGATAAAGTATATTGAAAAACAAATTCTTTTAGATATTAATAATAATAAGGTTTGAACTTTAAAGTATTAAAATAAAGAGAAAACAAATCTCTTTAATCACATCTACTTTGAGGATTTATGACCGGGAGTTGTTACGAGTTACAACGCGCAAAATAAATCCTCATTGGACCAGTAATATGGCGCCACGTTAGCTGGTTTGGTTTCTAAGAGCTGAAGACCCAAAATTCAACACGTGCTGCATTCATTCTACACATGTTTTTCAAACCTACCGTTCGTTATGTGTGAGGGATTTTATTTTATTTTGAGAGTAATGCTGTTTTTATACCAATAAAACACATTTTTTTAAATCAATTTCCATAAAATGTCAATCATTAATTTTTGAGAATTAATTCATTCAATAAATGAGATTTAAGAGAAAATTATTTTTAAAAATTTCCGAAGAACATTGAATTTTCAATAATTTTTAACACTAAACTAGTTTATCTGTTGATGATATACGCTAATAATTATTCAGTAATTTTTAACCGATGTTAACAACCAATTTCCAATGTCAGATCATAATCATAGAAAACTAGTTAGTGATGTTTGGAAAGTCAATGTATTTTTATTCGAAAATATATTTAAATAGTTTTTTATTTTTTAATATTAAAATAAAAAATTAACTCAAACTTCAATTTTTTTTTTAAAAAAAATATAATTAAACTGTAATATCACAACTGGTTCTCTAACATGGATTCAAAGTTGACGACTGTTCCTCGCAACACTGCCGCATAATAAATTAGTTTGATACCACGAGAGCACAATGAGATTGAGCTGGCATGGTCATTGGTCTCCTAGCAAAAATAGGCGTAGCAAAGTGGGCCATGGCTACACGTGGCCCCAGACAGCACAGGAGTTATTGGTTGAGGAAGATTTGAGATCATTCATTTAGGTAACGCCGATGGTTTCAGGGCTTCAAGCTGTGCATACAGTGGGGACGCAGGCCACCGGTAAACAGTGAGTTAGGTCTCTTGAAACTTGAAGGATGGCCGCCTCATTCATTTTGCCACCGGTAAACTTTGTTTTTGATGATGTACCTTGTTCTTTTTAAATATTTTTTAAAGTGTTTTTATTTTAAAAGATATTCAATTGATATTTTTAGATGTTTTTTTTGAATGATTTTGATATATTTAAATAAAAAATATCTTAATACACGACACAAATTTAATCTGTTTGTTTTTGCAATATAGTATAGCTAGATAAGTCTTTACTTTGATCACAATTTTAAAGGTTAATTTGGTTTCATTGCTTTACAGGAATAAAATTTTAAAAAAAAACATGTTACTGTGGGGACCCAGCGGCAAAGTCTGGGTACCCATCTTGTAATGTACGGCCTTCACTATTTGAGCGGGCCCCGATATCCATCTGTCATCTGACGTTTCAGATTTCATCTGATAACCTTTTGATGGACCCTACCACAAATAAGAGAAGAGCCCTCTACCTTGAAGGTGTGGATTCTTCGACAAGTGGACCCAAGCCCACCATGCAATGGGGGTGGACCAGTTGGATGGTGGGTGGAACCCACCATCTTCACCGGTCTAAGCTATAATGAAGGAGGTCTCACCGGTCACCAGGGGGAGGGGACGGGAGGGGACCCACATGGCCTCATCTATTTGTGATGAGGGACCCCACTACCTTGAGGAGGCCACAATGGGGTTGGGGTATGGTCATAGACGCACTTGCCCTTACTGGTCTTTGTTTTCAGTTTAGGGGACCCCTACAATGGATGGATCCCTTGTCTGTGGTACATGAACCCCACTATAAAACTTTAACACCAGCACAAACTTTTGCCTTGTGCCCTACCACTACCAACCAATGCCAATGCAACACGTCAGTAGATTAAAGTAAAATATCTTCTGGGTCTTTCTTGTGGGGGGGGGGGAATGCGGTTTGGACCACTTCAAAATTAAACACCTTTCATGTCTTGGATTATTAGCTCAGGCGAGCAAAAAAAAATAAAAATAGAAGGTTCATACAATACTTCCGACAGAGGCTGATGAATCCTTACATGTATGTGCCCGAGCAACTGTGATCCTACGGTTTCATGTTATTTATAGTACTATATGATAAATTTTATGATATTTAAATTGGAACAAATAAATAAATAGGAGAAGAATATTAAATCGAGATATTTTTATTATTCTTGGTGTGTCATTGATTTTATTTTATCTTATTTATTATTCTTGGAACAAACAAATTGACCTGGTTGGTCTCTTTCTTTTGTTTTTTTTTTTTTTTTATTATTGTAGAAAACTTCACTTTAATCTTAACAATGATAATACATGGAATAAATCCATTCATAACATGCCATCATCTTAAAAAATAGCCAGGATAATATTTTAATGTTAAATTAAATATGGGTGTTGAGAAATAAGATTTTAGGTTATAGTTTAGAAAAATAAAAGAACAAGGACAGGATAAATTCCCTTTTCATATCTATTGTTCAATGACCATGGAAAAAACAAATTTGTTCCTAGAAGTTTACCCCTTTTATTTTAGCCCTTTTTATTTTCATCCCTTCATTTCTTGTCACGTTTCAATCCTTGGATGGTGAGAAGTGAAAGAAAAAATCACTAAAAAATATTGAAAAAATAAAAAGTTTTCAATTGGTAGTATACCAGTCACAAAAATATCAATCTTGATATTAATAAGTTTGTTTTGAGACTGGTAGTTTAATGAATGTTATTTTACCATTTAAATATATTCAAAAAAGTAGATCAGATCAATAAATTGTATTTTAATTAATGATTTTTAGATAGATTGAATGGTGTTATAAACTTGCAAATGGCTTTATAAAAGTTTTTATGATATCTTGAGATGTTTTTAGATTAAAATAAGTTAAAATTTAGTTTTATAGGATTCAAAAACTCAATTTAAATTATAAAATGATGTATTATCTTCACAAATAGACAATGCATTATCCATTGTATTAAAAAAAATTAATGAATGACATGTTTTTCATCTCTTTTAAAAGATAAAAAAGCGAGACAAGCAAGCTTTGTATTTCCAGTCCTATCATGAAAACCTAAGCTTTTTTTTTTTTAAGTTTGACATGTGTACTTATCCTTCCAGGTATAAAGGTGTCTATTGATAACTTTTATTTATTTATTTATTTTTTTAAAATATCATTTTAAAAAAATTATTATCCATTTATACTATAGTTTTCAAAATGATTAAAATTTTTTATAATAACATTAACAATTACTTCATAAATAATTACAAATCAACCTTAAACTAGAATTTCTAAAAAACAAATGCTTCATTAATAATCGATAATAATAGAATATATATTTTATACATGTGGATAAAAATATCAATTCATAATGTTTTTTCATTTCTCATTGAAACTGATTCTCCTGATTATAATAAGTGTTTATCTAAAAAAACAATGCCATGTTTTCTTCCAAAAAAAAAAAACATGAATAAGGAAATAACGTTTATTTACTCTTCAATTCAAGTCACTAGAATTTTTACAAATATTTTTTTTAAATTTTACTGTAAGAAAAAAAAAACTATAGAAAAAAATTAATTTTTTTTGCTCAACAATCGCCTTTCTCATTAGATAATGACTATCACCTGCTGCGATAAAGTCACACTATCTACAAACGACAACATTTTTCTCCTCAGCTTTTTCATCGAATGAGGGCCCATTGTGAAAGTTTGAAATGCAATAAGATGGGCTGGGTGTGTTCAAGGGGGGTCGAAGAGTCACAAGGCTCCCATCAATGAAAGGAAGATTGAGATCGGAAGCTGGCTTCGTTGCCGGGAAAACAAAGTTGTTTATCATCATTCAGGCCAGGGGACGACGGACTACACCTGGATTATAAGAATACTTCAAAGTACAACCATTGATTATGATAATGATTTCAGAGAAGAACTCGAGTTAGGATGCATTGAAGGAAAATCAAATATGGATGTTGAGGCACAGGTCATGTCCCGAAACTCCATGGCCAGTGGCCTCCCTCTGAAGAAGTTTCTGATTTCTGGCCCTTCATCCTCAATGAAAAAACAGGACCTGGGAAACATTCTAATCACAAATCCTGTATCAAACCAACGTGCGCACGAGGAATTTCAAATCAGAAATCATATGCTCGCTGCAGTTTCCGAATCCGATGGTTTCAGTGATCTCTTGTGAAAGTCTGTCATTGGCTACTAGATCCAGAACTACGTACGGCTACCCTCGTCGCTTTGTATAGCCTTAATTCCTAATTTGTATTAACTTATAACCGTTGACTTTTATATTGTTTATTAAATATTTGTTGAAGACTACAACTCAAGGAATCTATTTTATCTTTTGACCTCAACATTTAAACGACTCAAGGTCCCAAGAAAACGTTTCGGTAATTCCCTTTCTCCCGTCAGTTCCCAATAACACCGAACCCCTAGACACGGGCATTTAATTCGTTGGGAGGATGAAGATTACAGTCCACACCCCTGGACACAGGTATGTATTCGTTTAAAGGGTTTCAGGGATGAAGATTACAGTCTTGAGTTTACAAAGGAATGGAGCTGGAATAAGAACACTGAAGTGCAGGCTGAAAGGGCCTTTTTCAACCGAGGTCTGATGAGAACAAATGCATCGCAGAAGCAGATGCATATTGTTAAGATATAGTAAATAAGAGAACTACAAACAAGGATTGAAAACCCGTCACCACCGTTCTATATATAACTTCCGAAACAGAGAACTGACTTGTTAATTTTATTTTTTTTTAAAAAAACATAACGACTAAGATACTACTCACTCTTAAGCATGAAAACCCGTCACCACCGTTCTTTCCCCACCAATTGGGTTGGTGTAAGTTGGGTTGTGTTATTACTTTTAACTTCATATAAATGGTTTTAACAATAAACTAGGAAACTTGAACTTCCTTTGTAAGACAGTAGATGTAACATAGATATCACGATACGACCCTCCTTTTGGGTTGAAGCAGGAGTTTTCACCCAGTTATGGAGAATTAAACACTTTACATGAGCAAATCAACAGATACTAGGAAAAACAAGAATACTCGAAAGCGTGGTGGAGTGCATGGCCATGCTAAAGCATCAAATACCACACAGAATCATAGCTACTCTTACATAATATGGAAAATAAATCTATTTCTTCTTTTCCCCCCGAAATCCATAGTGTATTTCAAACTTCATAAGGTAAGCAAAGCATTCGTTTGAGGATATAACAAAATTACATAACTTAAAAATTCACTGCTAATTTTTTTTTTTACAAAATTTTGTTGAATTTTTTACGATACAGATGAAAGCAATGCAAGTTTGAGGCAGTCATCTGACACTTGTAACTGCATCCAGAATAAAAACTATTGAGAAAACAAAATAGGACAAATTCCTATTACTTTGGAAATAACTTCACCTAAAAATCATAGAAAATTTGGAAATCCAACTTCTTGCGCTGTCCATTATGATCCAGACATGTAGGTGTACCGAGTCTGAGCACCAACAACAAGCTCAACAATTTTCGCTGAATGTTCATAAGATAATTGTATGAAAAACATGAATTTTCCAGAAACGAACTCAATCATCAAGGTGCAAACATTATGCAACAAAAAAGTAAAACTGAAAAGAAATAAACACCACGCACCTGTTAGAAGCCCAATGACGGGAACGGGTTCTAGTAGTTTTTCAGTGCTTTGAAGTCTTTGCCTGAAACGATTAACAAAAATAGTGTTGAATCTTAGATTACTTTATCTTGTAGAGATTGCCGCTACGAAACAGCAAAGCTTAGCAAGAAACTTAGGAAAGAAAGCATTACCTGGTGTACTTGCTAAAGAATGGATCTCTCATAAGGTAAAGCGCCCATAACAATTTTCTTCTTTTCAACTGATTCAAACATAACATCAACATCCTTTTAGCATCAAATCCATCAATTAATGAGTATTACATTCACAAAAAGGAATGAAAAATTAAGTGCGGACACGATCATCCTGACGACGATGGACTGGAAAACAGTAAAATTCTGTAAAACTCTAACCTCATCCTGTTCAGATGCGGTAAGATGATAATCCCTTGATTTAGTAACCTGTGTTAAAAAGCCTGCTCCTATAGTGTCTACAGCCAGAGAAAGAAACCAAGGAATCCACGACCGAATTCCATACTTTCGGATGAGCAACACATAAATAAGGGGTCTTGTAATGAACAGGACCTCTCCCATGAGAAATAATGCCCCCTGAACACCTTTCTCAGATAAAATCATGGAAAGCGATGGCCTCTCAATCATTTGAGCTGTCAAGGTACAATTTCAAATATTACTTGAGTTGACTTATAGATTCTATATTATTCATCTAGCCCCAAAACAAAATTATTAAGAATGATTATACGTGGAGGCTCCATGATAGCTTGCTTATGTTGAACCCCGCGCAACCACACTGGATCAGAACCCATCCTGGCATTTTCTCCAAACCTGCTCAGTGCAGACAATGCCCTTCCTTCTAGATTCCATGGGTTCTGTCCATTAGAGCCAAGGTGGGCTCCGTGCTTTTGGAAACCCCCACCATTATGCTGCGAGCTTGAGAAACCCAAATGCTTTTCAATATTTGGTGTCTCTCCTCCATGCAGAAGCATCTTATATCCACTATTCCGGAACAAAGCCAGCCTAACTAGCACCCTGAGTTACAGGAATCCAGAAATATCAACATGCCGGTACAATTCTAAAAGCCCAGCTGAATGAGATAAGAGTCAAATAATATAAAGTTGCTTACTTCGTAGCTTCTGTAACAGCAATGAAATTCCATTTCTTATCATCACCATAATAATGTTGAGCTGCAACCTCAACCAATGTTTCCAAATCTTTTATAGCAGATATGCACAATGAATATGGGAAGGAGTCAGGCTTCACGGGATCAGCAAGCATCTGGGTTGGAGTTGTATCGATGATATGCTCATTTATAGCAGTGACAATGCCCAAGATTGCAGTTACTGCAGATAATTTGTAACTGTCTCAATATAGCAGCATTTTTAACTTTTCAATGTAAATGAATACAAAAAGAAAGAAAAAGATAAAGGAGTCGTCATTTGGTTTGTGAGATGAAAAAAAACAAGGCTAAACAGAACTCAAATTTGGAGATTTTAGCTGTTTACTTATGGAGCCTGAGAAAGCAATAAAACTCCAAACTGAACCTAATACAGCTGCGTGAGTGTGACTTGCTAGTTCTCATTGGTTCAGGATGGGAGCAACAGAAAACATAAATCTTGACGTATAAAATTGTTTATAATTCCCACCATGTTCCAAGGTTACTTAATAAGGGAAACCCAAGCTAACAAGAAATAGCCAAAAGTTACCAAAGTTTCACAAAACCTGCTTCTGGTCCTATCTCTGAGGCGGAAAACCGTTCAGGAAGAAGCCATGTCAATCCCTGTGCAAATTTTTTGAATACCCATATCAGAAAACAGTTTTCAAAAACATGCAGCACATCCACAACAAATTCACCAGAAATTATCACATTTCTATGCCACTGCCAAGTATCGGTAATATCCAAACTATTAAAACAATCAATGAGGCTGAACAATATTCTATGAAACAAAGACTCTTAACTGGAACAGCTACGACAAAAACCAAATTCATTACATAGATGAATCCAAAACCACCGCTGATATCTTATCATACTTCCTGTCCCTGATCAATTTTCTCTCATCAACGATGGATAATATAAACAATCTAAGCAGCAAAATATGCAAGAATTTTCATAAAGGAAGGTCCTTTAATCGATTTTCTCCATGAAAATCATGATAACACTACTCAACAGTCGCAACAAAATGCAATAACCTCAAATTCATATCCAAACACATCTCAAGACCAGTTTTTTTTTTTTTTTTCCCAGGATTTTCTCGATGTCTAAGCTGAAAGGTAATACAAAGAACCAAGAAGAAAACCCCCAAGCCAAGACAATCAAATTATGTAACTGAATAGAGAGATTAGGCTTACATTAGCAAGAGACTCCAATGAGTGAACATAATCTTTATTCCTTCTGACCCATTTCTTATAAGCCTCCATGGCTTCGAAACCTCTAAGAAAAATAAAATAGGACACAGAGAGACTCAGCTCTCCAACTAGTTGAATCTAAAAGTTAACAATGCTCACTTGAATCTAACTCTCTGTCTAGTGTTATAGGATCAGACCCAGATGAAGAAAACTCTTTTGAATAATTTCGATCTCAGGAGATGCGGATGCCACCAATAATGCTCGTAGCAAATGTTTTTTTTTTAATTTATAGAAATAATATTCTTTTAATTTATAATAGTTATATATCAAAATAATTTAAAATAAAAAAATAATTTTTTTTAAAATCCTTTTAAAACGCAAAACTGCAAAAGTAAACACCGCCTTCGAAGAAGGGGCCTGTTGTTCTTAAGAGGAAGAGACAAAAATGATAGGAATGACTAATGAGGGTATTGTTGATGTGTGATAATTTGTTTTGTTCAAAGTAGTTCTTTTTATCCTATCCGTTCATCCGGATAAGAATTTGATGTGTCTGACCGTGTGCTGTCAGAGTACGTGTTTTCGTGGGTTGCAGGTTAAATATCAGTAGATGGATAGTTGGCCGTTGGATCACAATTTGTGTGGTGGAGATCTTGTATCGAAGGTGAAAGTTTCGCGTCTTTGTATCAAGAGTACAAGGAGAGAAAATGGCGAGTGGATAGTGGACTGGGTTCCGCTGCTATACGCTAGTGATTCGTGTGTTTGAAATTGTCCCTATAGCGACTTTGAGCCTTTTTCTTTAATTTGAAAATAGCTAAAAAAACATATTCCCATATATTCTGGAAATTAATGAAATGAAAGGTGTTTGTGTGAAGTTAACTGGCACTTTACTTTAGCAGTAAATCGAGAGAAGCAGGTTTTAGCAGGTGCAGGCGTCGCAGTGCAAAGCTCTTGCCACCGTCTCCAATACAAGCTGCAGCACCCTCCTGCCACTTCTTGGCTCTCCATCCGGGCTTCTAGTTGGCTTGCTTGAACATCTTCACGAGAGTGAGAAATTCCCATTTCTTCTTTCTTGATCCCGTCCTCTCCCTTGGATTCTTGCAGCAGCAGCTGGTCATGCATTTTGATTCTCTTGTTCAGTGCACAGTTAAGATTGTTGCTGCCACGATCTTGACCAAAACCAGTTCTACCTCACCCGTCCCAATTACTACCTTTAAATTCGAGGTTGTCCCTGTCCATTGAGGTAGCTCACTGTCCATTTACTTTGAAATGATTCGCATTTAAGTTAAACAGCCACGGGCTGCGTATTTATTCAAAATTGCTACGCCATCTTATTATCTATTTATTACCAGGGAAAATATCGGTTGGCATCATGTTAGGCAGTAAAAATAGAATAATAAATCTCTTCAGTTTTTTTTTTTAATATAAAAATTTACTTAAAAATTATCTTATAGATATATTTATTTTGTATCTCTAACTATAGTATTCTTGTTATACTAGTCAAATGTAACTTAAAAGATTTTTCCCACTTACGACCACTTCAATTTTTTTTTAATATATTAAAATATATTTTTTATTTTTTAAAATTTATTTTTAACATCAATATAAATATATAAAAAAATAATTTTAAAAAATAAAAAGCACAACTGCCCCACACAAACAGTGCCCATTAATTAAACAATTTAAAAACAAGATTATATTTAACAAAAGTTAAACTTCTTAGAAAATATTAAAGAACATGTAGAACATTAGCTTAGATGAGTTTTTATAAATAAAAATTAAGTTTATCAATCTCTTTAACTTAAATAATAATTTTTTTTAGTGAAATTAACTCAGTTTATCATGTTTGAAAAACCTAGGACTCAATTTCTTAACTTTTATTAACCATTATTTTATTAGAATGTTTGTTGTTGATATTTAATAAATTGAAAATGTATATATAATAATTTAAGTTTTTATATAAATACATAATGGAGATTAATAAAAAAAAACCAAGAATATTTCATGGTAAAAATAGGAGAAAAAAAATACTAGTGTCTTTTAAAATACAATTTTTTAATAAATTGAAAATGTATGTTTTTAATTTTTTAGTGAAATTAACATTATAAATCAAGTACAAAAACCAGGACTAAAGGTAGTTGGGCCGAGGCCCATTAACTAGGCGGATTGGGTTAAAACAGCAAGGAAATAGCCAGCACAGCAGCAACCTGTTTAATTTAAGAAAGAAATCTCTACTACTACGACGACCACTCCCTAGGGTTCTTGCAGAAAGATTCGTTGAAGAACCATGCAACTCACTCTTGAATTCGGGTATCTTTAAATTCTAATTTATATCCCCGAATTCTTTAGGTTTCTCTGATTGAATTTATTATTCCATAGTAAATCATGGGATAGATTTGAGTGAGTAATTTTGATTCGTGTGATGCAGTGGTGGGCTTGAGCTTCTCTGTGATTCAGTGAAGATTCATAATGTGGATGTTAGCCCTAATAATGAAGTAGACGAGGTGAATTATTATTAATTTTAATTTCAATTTATTTTAGCGAGGAATGAAATTGCAGTTGATAAGACAAAAAATGTGGTGCTTACTCTACATCATCGTTTTTGGGATTTATGCTTTTCACAGTTAACTATGAAAGATTTACTTGTGTGGGTTCGTGCTAATCTGATCAAGGAGAGGCCAGAAATGTTCATGAAAGACGATTCTGTGTAAGTTTGAAGCTTTGCCTTTTACTTTTTTTTGTTGCTTGGTGAGCTTGTGCCTAATTTACCACTAAATGAGGCAAATGGAGGTTGGTTTAATTAGAGGCATCGGAACTTGACTCCGTTTGCTAAAGACTTATTTGTATCGATTAGTTTCATCACTTAAGTTGAGACTGTGATTTGTTATGCAGGAGACCTGGTGTTTTAGTTCTTGTCAATGATTGTGATTGGGAACTTAGCGGTCAGCTCGATACGCCTTTGGAGGAGAAGGATGTGGTGGTTTTTATCTCTACCTTGCACGGTGGTTAGTATGTGGTTGGTTATAGTATCTTTTCAGATCATAAGTGATTGAAGCCATATCTGTGAAACTCAAAACTAAAGAACTAATGTGAAAGAAATTTAAGGTTTAGAAAGAAAGGGGAATGGGGATTTTAACTTCGTCCTCAACTTGTTACTTCTTATGCCCCAGTGGCAAAATGTATGTTCTGTTGATGTTCCTGTACTATTTTCATAATAAGCGACCGATAATGTGATTTACATGAAAGGAATGGAGGTTTTGTAGATATTTTAGAGCCACACCATTCAAGGAGCACTTTGAAAGATAAATCAGTCGCTTTTCTGTCCTTTCCGGAGCATTTGCCGGAATATGTCACAGAGAAACTGTGGTATAACTTGTATATAGGTTCCTTGAGGCAACTTCACAGGACGGGTTCTCATTGCTAGTCCAATGGCAACATTTTCCTTGATACGTCCTCTGTTGTTAGGTTACAACTGTTTTATTCACAATTTACCAGAAAGAAATTCTGCACTATCTGGGCATTGATCTGCTTTGATTGCTTGGTAACCACAACCCGTTGTACTGATGTTAAACGATTCTGTGATAAAAACTCTGCTTTCGAGGCCCACACAACATGTATTGATGGAACAAGAAAAAGGAGTCTGTAACCTCTCAACACATTTTAAGATTTAGGAAGGGGATGAAGGCATGAGGCCTTGTTTTAGCCATCACAATGTTTTGAACTGGAATTATAATTTCTCACCAATTAAAAAAGTATTTTTAGATGCTTTATTGTTTTTTATACAAAACTGTAAAAAAAAACGCAAATTCTTTTAGTGTATTGAGATAATTAGCTTCGCTAGTCTCCATTCCTCTGGAGCCGATGTGGATAGCTAATGAATCAAATTGTCACCTCAAGACGTGCTTTCCATTTCCTAGGGCATGATTTTAAAAATAGCTTACCTGATTGGCAATACTCCTGAGACCTACATACAACATGGCGTGTTGTCTCTAATCAGCAATCAAGCGAAGGATGAAACTATCACTAAATCCACGACTCCATTCTCAGTCAGCTTGGCAGGCAAGCTTTTCTGCTCTCAAAAAGGAAGAGATTGTGATGTGGGAAAACAACAAAGGGGCGTATAAAAAAAAAAAAAGAAATGTTGAGAGTGGGATTTGAACCCACGCCCTTTCGGACCAGAACCTTAATCTGGCGCCTTAGACCAACTCGGCCATCTCAACATCTTTTGAAAGGGTAGCTTCAGTTGAAATCTTAACCATTTTGCAATATACTGGTTGATCTATCTAACATATGACCTGGTCCTTGGACCAAGTTGCAGAACACTAAGCAAAATCCCTTAAATAATTAAAATAAATATCTGGTTCGTGAAAAGTTTGATTTTTATGTTGAGGAAAACACATCCCCATGATCCTTGTCCAGGCATTTTCTTACACGAAAATACACAATCAAAGGACAAGCTTCAAATTATTGAATATATGATTTGGATGGGTTCAGATCTTCTCATTTTTTTTTAATATGAAGCACTCAAATTTTAAGCTAATTAACTTGATTTTTTTTCTTAATTTTTTTTAATTTTTTCTTTTAATATTTAATTAATTTGAAATTAAATTTTATAATCTTATTTGGTTTGTTTTTTGCAAGATTATTCTGGTTTTATTATCTGCGCGAGTTTGACTATTTAAACCAGGTTAACTCAAGTTGTTTTTTTTGTTCTTTTTTAATTGATTTTTTTTTAAATTTTATCCTTCAATATTAAATTGATTGAGAATTAAGTTTTATAATTTATTTTGATTTATTTTTTATGAAAATCATTTCAATTTTATGAGTCGAGTAACATATTTAACAGTTTAATTCAGGTTGACTTGAATCAATCCGATATGTTTCCATCTTTATATTTTAAAAATATCTTGAATTTTTTTTAATCAAACTATGTTTTTAAAGGTCATCTTGGTTATTTTTAAACTTATTAAATTAATCAGGTTATATTAGACTAACCCACATAATTTATTTAATTTTTTCACTGGAAAAAAAGATAATGTCACCTGAATGTTGTTTTTTTTACCATAAAAAATTTGATAACTTAACCATACAGGACAAGCTAATCCCACCATTTTCCATGCATCTCCTAACAAAAAGAAAAGAAAAGAAAGAAAAAACCTAACATGAATTGGCTCACTTGAAATACAAACCACACCTAGTAATAATAAATAACAATTTAAAATTATCTAGGAGATGGTCCAGTAATAAAAGTTTAGGACTAAGAAGTTTACTTCCACTAAAAGCTTATATTGTCTTTAATTTTAGATCTCATGAGATTAATCAAGGTACACACAAGCTAACCCGAATACTTACATTAATAAAAAAAAATATATATATTAATAACACTTTGGTCATCGAAGTATACAGCAGCAAATTTGGCATCTCATCTCTGAAACATAAGATCGAAAGAAGTGGAGCCACCCACCTTCAACTCTCCCCTTTGTATGACCAGCCTAACAGGAAAAGTATGAAACCAAATTTACATTTTTGTTGTTTTCTTTCATCAAGCTTGAAACTTTGAATTACAGATTATTTTGGTGCATAAGAAATGGGACACCTAAGATTTCTACCAAACTAGTCTGCGTTTTCCTTTTCTTCATTATCATCCATCATTTTATCCACAAGTAGCTCAGCAGATGCGACTAGCCAGGTTTCTTGAATTACACTCACTGTAGTAAGGTAAGGGTACCAAAAAAAAAAAAAAGTTGATAAATCATTGATGTGCCCAAAACATCATACAGAGCTTCAATAAAGCATTGACTCTCCTTCCCATCAGCCCAAAATGACCTGACTGGACGCAATCTAATTGATAACTCTTACAAAATGGCTGATCATGCGGAGTTTAAACCTTTTGCTTTCCTTTGCGATGTCTGTCTAGTTCTGCTTCAGTATCTTCCAACTGAAGCTTTAGGGTGGATATCCTTCGTTCTACATCTTCCACAGTACCTCTGCTGGTGGAAGGTTGACATGGTGATATGAAGTTTCTTGAAAAAGCTTTTAGAGATTCAACTCCAGTGACCTATTAAGTCAGATCTAGCTAATCAAATGGATGATTAACTTATAAAATATATTAAAAAAGTTATCACAGAGGCAAGAAGCCAAACGAAAGACAAAATTCACTCCTCAATCTCCCGAATACAAAAACTAATATAAAAACAAATTGGATTTCATGGAAAATAAACTACTTTTGGGGAAAATTCGCATATTTGCTCATCCTGAAATATATAAAAGGTAATAAAAAAAAATATACATTAGCTAACTTGTTTTAAAGCCAGTTTAACTTGCTTGCTTTAAAAACATGAAAAAAAAAAGAAGAGGAGTTGCCAAGCAAGCTCTGCAAATTATGGAAAAAAGTTCATTGGCAAGCCCTAAAGGTTAGGGCATAAGTAGTTTACCTCTTGTGGCAACAATGGAAGTTTTGTAATATTGAAGTCATCATACAACATATAGAACTGATCAAGGTACTTCTTTTGCATCCGCATTCTTGCTTTGAGTAATTTGGATTCGACATCTAGAATAAAAACACCAACCAACAATGGTTAACTAGTATTTATCTAAGAAAGAATATGAAAAGCATAATGAGGTGGTAAGCGACGATGATAACACCTTCTTCATCATAAAGGACTTGATTAATGATAATATTATGTGTATCAATCTCAACTTTGGCAAGCTCCTGAACCAGTCTCTCAGTTTCATAAAGGGAGAGGAACTCGGGAATGCAAACACAAACAAAGGTTGTCAAGTCCTGGAAGCAGGAAACACAAGTGCATAAAGTCGGATGAAAAAAAAATACAAAAGTGATAGAAGAAACTGGAATGCTCAACAGGAAAACAAAAATACCATCTATATAGTGAAAATTTCAGTGAGAATACAGCCCATCAAGAATATTTGCAAGTCATAGCTTCCAGACTTGCAAATCTACAGTATCTTATGTCATCAGCATTAAAAGCAAGAGAAAACCAAACACCAGAAACAGGGGTGGAACTAGAAAATTTTAAATGGGGTGCGATCATAAAAACTACAAGGTTGGAGAGCAACTATTTTATTTTTGGAGGGGTTGAATGCATAACTCTTATGAAAATTTTGAAAATTTAAGGATCAAAATTAAAATATTTTAAACTTTTGGGGTGCCATGCTCCCCCTAAAGCATGCTGTAGTTCCAACCCTGACCAGAAATTATTCAATTAGATGGCCATGTTAAAGATAGTTATACCCTATAACTATATGCAAGGCAACCATGATGTGATACAATAGACACTTAGTCAGTCTTCCATCCAATTTAACAGCACTACACTGCCATATGCCAATAATTACAAAAATTCCAGACAACAAGGAGAGATAATGACAATAATGACAAGAACATCCTAAACCCAATAATTTTTTATTACCATTACTTCAGACACCTTCATCAAATATCTACCAGAGCCCTAAAGCAATAATGAGTTAGTGGAAATCTTTCAATCCTCTAAATAAAATGAGGTATAAATATACAATCAAACAAAAAAAAAACACTGCAACTGAAACATAGCATAATTAACAATTAAATGTACACAAACGCAATCACACAGATGGAAGATCTTACCGGGTCTTTGAATTGCTTATTGACTTTCTCAATCACATCTTTCATGCTTTCAAGCCTTCCCAAGATTGCATCCTCGCCAAATTCATCATCAAGGCCAAATAGACGAGTCATCTGCCATAAACATTTCCAAAACTTGGCGATTGTACATCATTGTATTTTTAATAATTAAAAGTGACGAGAATTAATGATACAAAGGTGTGAAACTTAATATCACTCAACTGCATGGGAACGGGAGATCCTGCAATCAGAGGCTAAAATTTATTCTCAGACATCAATGGTCAAAATGGAAAGAACAACACACTACACTCTTCTTCCAAATGACAAGTAGCTATAGTGACAGAAGACTGCTGACAGAATCACAAAATCTAAAGCAAGAGGAACTGTAAATCCCATGATATCTTTTCTTCTTCTATCCTATTATATCTTTTCTTCTTCTTCTTCCTTTCTCAGATAACTAAACCTAGTATTTCTGGATTCAGCTCTTTAATCAAAAGCTTCAACATTCAAATACCAGGAAGAGAATAAGGGAGAAGAGGAAAGAGTATAACCTACCACTACCATCTGAGGCCATTCCTATAGCTGGCCCACTGATCATGGATGGTTCAGTATATTTTTGGTCGCACCATTCATGCCTAATGTATGAACAGTAACCAGGGGAATGAAAGGACGGCAACGAACAAGAAATGAGCATGCTGTCATGCACAGGCCAAAGGCTCAAATATTGAACTGGCACATTGGAGATTGAATGTTCATTCCACCACCCAACTCAAACATCACATAAAAGCTGAAGGGCACAGAAGCAATTACTTTCATGCTATGGTGGCAGACAGGAAAGGAGCACTGAAAATAATCAATGCCCTGTGGATACAAAACTGTATAATAAGTAACAACTATGAAACCCAAACAACAAAGATCATCATAAATTGCAAAGATCAAAATTTTCCAAAATAGAACACGACACGTCACAGTGCACCATATTTTTATCTCCTAGCCATTAAGCTAAGGGAAACAGATGTTGGAAGGAAAGGAAACACAACAGTTCAATTCTTAGAACATGCTAAAATAGGAATGTAAAAAAGCAGTTAAACCAGGCATCTGAACAGTTTGAAATAACTTATTACATATGCATCACCTGGCAAGAAAAGAGACAGATAAACTCTAGTAAATAGCTGTTTCCGCTTTCATATAGTCAAAGACAAACAAAAAATGTGACCCGCCACTTGAATTAAAAAGCTAATACTTGATAACAACGAATGAAATACCTGACTAATTAGGCCGCCAAATTTACTTTTCAAAGACATCACCTTTTGAAGCCCCTTCTCCAAAGTTGAAGGAAGTTGTAATAGCCGGAGTGTATGACCAGTTGGAGCTGTATCGAATACAATACAGGAATAACCCATCGTTTGTACCAGCCTGCGAAACAAATAAGTTGAGCAGCAAGCATTAGATTCTTGATAATTGAAAACATTAAGTTGATACTACTTTGTCAAGCAAAGGCTGCGGAGAGAGTAATCACCCTGTGTCACCCAGCAAACCCTTTGGCAAGGACAGGAATAATATATCAGTGTAGGCAAGGCAGAAAAATGCTCCACATACAACAATGCAATGCATTCGCTTACATTTTAAACAAAACTATAAGAAACTGAATTTTGTAAAAGACCATCTCAAGAAGTTGCTCCGAACTTTCTGATCAAAGATTCAAATGAGAAACAAATAAATAACACCAACAAACCGAAAATGTGCAGCAGAACTCGAATAACATGCAGGAAGCCTAGTTTTTTTAGCATGAGTACTCAACTCAACTATAGCTTGCAGACAAATAAATTCACTTAAAGTTAACTCCTGAACAGTGCTTGTAATTGAAACAAAAGAACATTCCTGAAACTAATAACACCATAAATCTCAACTTTTTTCAGTTTTGCAAACTCTGAAGAAACTCCAGAACAATCCTCAATAATTAAAAAGAAAATAAGCATAAAATTCCCACCCCGAAAGTCAATCAAAATTAAGCCACAAGATCATAATGATTACTGATCCACTAATGCACCTCAACATTGCAAAATAGTCAAGACGATGGAAAAATAGTTCCTACTTCAACATCTCGGCGAAACTCATGGCCTCATCAATCCCAGGAATTGCATTCGAAAGCTCGGAAAACAAAGAATCCATTCCTTCGTTTCCTCCAATATCGTCGTTTTCAACATTAGGATCCACCTCCTGCAAAAAGCAGCATTGCCCAAACGATGCCACGATTAGATACTGAAACACAAAATGAACAGCCAATATAACAACTTCCCAATTCAATTAAAAAAAATAAAAACTCAAAATCCAACCTCTTCAAAGACAGCTCTTTAAAAATAAAAGAATCAAAGAACAAAACTTATTCTACACGGATATTTCACGCAACAAAAGCTCAATTTCTGAGCTCTTCAGAAACCAAACATCAAAAATTAAAAAAGAATTAAATTCATCAACTACTCATCTTCAAATCCAAAAAGAAAAGAAAAATCCTTTCAAACCCCCAATAACGAAACCAAAAAAGATCCAAACTTTACCATAGCATATAGATTGCTGAACCCATTAACCAAAGTAGGAGTCTTTGTAAATCGTTGTTGAAACACATCACTAAGATTATGAGCTGGATCAGTAGATATGATTAAAACAGAAGATCTGACTTGAGCCAAGAGAATTGAAAGAATCGAACTGCATGTCGTTTTGCCTACACCACCTTTGCCTCCAACAAAAACCCACTTGAGAGTGTCTTGTTCTAGTATGTTCCTTACAGTTCCTTCTGGTATGTCTGCTGCTGACATGTTTTTACCGTGTTTTCGTTCTTTTTGGGTGGATGTCTATCTTTGTTTTGTTTTTGCTTCAGTTTTGGGTTTTCTTTTTTCTCTTTCTAAACAGACGACAAATCGAAGTAGTAGTAGTACCGTACCGTTTAAGGATCTTTTGTTAAATTTTACGCGCATATATATATATATATAGATATATAGTACAGTGCATCTAGGGCCTAGCCATGGTGTTTTCTCGGGCTACAAATGAGTTTTCCGATTACGATACGATTCCGAAGCACAAATACTTGGTAACAGTTAAGTATGAACAATGAATTACTTTCTGCCTGCATCACCAAGTCCTTTTATTTTTATTTTTAATCTAGTCAAAATCAGGTTATTTATGTTGAAATTAAAAGATTTATGAAAATTTTATTTTTTATAGTCTTATCCTTGTAGTTAATGAAGGAACACACAAACTACATTATAACTAGAAATGGATATTAAAATTAAATTTGATAGTAGTTAATTTTTTTAAAAAAAGCATTTAAATATTAAAAATAACAAGTCTCAAAATCCAAGATACTAAGAGAAAAAAATTGATGTGATAATTAATTGAATTTTTAGTTCAAACAACTTAATTTTTTTAATAAAATATCTGATAATTTGATATAAAAAATACAGAAATTTGATAACCGATAATAAATAATATATTAAATAATACTTGATAAATCAAATAATCAATAATTATAACAATAGTAAATAATACCTAATAAATGTGGGCTCATGTTACTAAAATAAATTTACTTACAATATAATACCATACTTTGTTGCTAAACAATTCAATTACTTACATCACATTATGACATGACATAAATAACATAAATATAATACTACATTCAAAGTATAGCACAACATAACAATGACCAAATAAATCCTATGCAATGTTATTAAGCATGTTCACTGTACAAGATGATTCTTCTAAATATGGTTAGGTTAAGTTTTATATTGAACTGAATAAAAATTAATTTAGTTAAACTTAATTAGATCAATTAAATACTTGATTATTTTAGTCAAAATTTTAAATTAAATCCCACTTATTTTTCACAACAATACCATTTTAACCTTTATATATATATATATATATATAATCTCAAAATAATACCTTTTTAAATTGACTGGCTCAACTTATAACTTCAATCTTGAATTGGGTCATAGATTGAGTTTTATAACTATCACTCAAAGTCTATATATATATATATATATATATATATATATATATATTTTATCTTTTAAAATTTAGCTTATTGAAAATTAAGTCTTTTATTGTGGTTTATTTTTTATATGGCTTTTTTAGTCTCATAACTTGTATAGCAAATTTAGCATATTAAATCGGAATAATTTTTAACAAGTAATATAAAGTCTTGATCATGGCTCATTTAAGGAGGCTATTACTAAGTAATTTTAATTTTGTTTTTGAATAAAATTATAGTATTCAGCAAACTCTCTTTTTATGTAATCTATATGATTTTTTTTTAAAATTTTATTCGATTAGTTTCTTATAAATGTCTATTTTTATTATTTTGTAATTAAATAAAAAAATAGATTTCAAATAATAAAGTTATTAGACAATAAGTTTATGACTCGAGCCATATATTTGATGAGTTAACTTGATTTAACTTAGGTCAATGCAAAATATTAATATTTTAATATTAAAATTAAAAAACTAAAAAAAATGCCTCCATTTTGTTAGGATTAAACAAGGTTTTGAATAGTTCACTTTAGTTGTGATTGGATTTATCTAGTCAATCAATTCATATAAAATCAACTCAAAAAATATTTAATTTGAAACCCGTATTAGACAAGAACTTGGAAAATAGGTTCTTCAAGTTGACCAAGCGGGTAGGGCAGGTTTAATAACACTAACAAAAACATTCCCTACAACAACACATGAGTAATGTATTATTCTTATATTATTAATATATTTGCATCATAATTATATAAAAAATAATAATTTAAACTTGCTTTTATTATCTAATATTGTCTAAAAAATTATTTGATAAAAAAGTTTGATAAAAAGGGAATGCATTAACAAGATAAAATGATTTTAATTTGAGGGACACATTTCTTATTTTGATTTAAAAGCATCCAAAATTTGTTTGATTTTTGTTCGAATTGTTTTTTTTTAAATTTTTATCAAGTAAAGGACATACAACAAAAAAATATAATTTTTTGAGGATGAAAAAACTTAATAAAAAACAGAGGAATTATACTAGCATATTATTTTATTTCAATAAAATAAATTATTGCTGTTGTTAAAAAAATAATGGGATATAAATAAATGAGAATAATTGAACAGCTCCCTGTGACAAGATATTGTTAAAAAAAAATTATATTTATTTGCACATATAATTATTGATTTTATTAAAAACATGTCTCAAATTTTCACCTCACAATTAAAATAAAATATTTCTTGATGAGAAAAAAAAAAACAACAACACTTGCAATTACATATTCTATTCTTCTCTAAAAATTATCTTAATTCAACCTGCGGCAGAGTGTGGGTAGATTGACTAGAGCATCGTTTGTAGGAAATGGAGGGCTTTTGGATTTGTAGCAGCACTGTTTTAAGCAACTGCCAATCCGTGCTTTTACCATGTAAATATATGGTTTTTCCTCTTTGGGATTTTCGCAAGCCATTGCTGCCCTTTTTAAAATATGGTTCGATCAACAACTTCATAAGAAACATCTGCGCACCTTCTTTTCTCTTTTCCAGATGACATTTGCATCGTTGCTTTGTTGCAGGATCACTGACCTTGAACCCTTTAATCCATTGCTTAAAGATGTCTGCAACAAGATTGAACAAACACTTGCAGAGAAAAATTAACAATCCCCTCTGCATTTTCACCCTTTTTTTACATCTAACTTCGTGGCTTTGTTTGCCCTAGCATTATTGATCTTTAGACACTCTGGCTTTTGCTCTTTTGCTTGACAATATACTCTTTGTACAAAAAATCCATAGCCCTTTTGCATTGGTTAATTTGTCCCGTTCCAGATAGTGATCGTCCAGGATCTTAGCTTCACTCCGCCAACAGTAACTCAGAGTTTGAAATTTCAAGCAGAGATTTAGCATTCAAAACTCTGATACATTGTCCCTGAAATTTCCGAAGTGTGAAGAGTAGGGGCTGAGATTTTCAACCTTAACTCTCCTCTCAATCCGAAAAAGTTTTCACCGTTTTTTTCAGATTCCTATTACCAAGAATCAATTCACTGATCCCACATTCCCACTAAAATCGTATAACTCTTAAGAATTCCAACCAAGGACCTACCTCTGATACACCACCGATCACATCATCATCCAACCGAGTATTTCCCATTGATAAACTCTTGGACGAGTCCGAGGAAATCACGCCAAATGGCTTAACAACACATCTTGATGTTTTCAATTTTGTGAGAGCTTTTTATCGATGTATATGTGCTATGGCAATGTGTAGTAACCATCCTCATATGTACTAACATCAGAATAACACAAGTAATCCATGCTAAAGAACTAGCTAGTGTTGGCAACTCTAAAATCCATAACTAATGCATGACTGGTGGATATTCTGTCATATTTGGAAACATAAGTTATTGACAGTTTGTGATGGAAATGAACGGCTTAAATCTTAAGAAATCAAGTTGTAAAAGTAAAATGTTGAAAAATCACAGTTCTGTGCAGCTTGGTTCATAATATAATATGGATACCTCCACCAAGCATTGAATGCTCAGAGGCTTAAGAAACTATAACAAACTGCATTTGGCATTTGATTGTCAAGAAAATTCATATTATTATGTTGTGTTACATGTGCACATGAGAGAGTGGAAGAGAATCAGTAGAGAGAGTTGTAGGTGAAGCAGGTGGCAATAATGGAGGATAGACAGATGAAGAGTGAAGGAACCAAGGTGACATTCAAGAGCCTATTCTCTCCCAGGTACCCAGACAAAGTTATTGTTCCATCTGCGATTACTCGAGCCAAGGTCCCAGCTTCTGTTGAAAGCAACCCTCCATTATATGTCCCACGAGAAAGCCTCGATGACATGACCCGAGATAGAAGTGATAAATTCACACCTGGATATCACCAAAAAGTGGGATCTTGAATCATTTGAAGCAAATTTAAGAAAGTGTTATCCAAATCTAAAGTGGACAGGTCAAGCATATGAAATATTAACATTTCAGAAGGAAAAGAAAACAGTCAACCAAAAGGGCAGTGGTAGCTATCCTTTCCTCCCAACAAGAAGTATAGACAACATCCGATGTCTTTTCCATTCTAGTTACAATTACCTTCAAGGACTTCAGCGGATACGAATGTGATAAGTGCTGCGCTGACATATTGAGGCACTGTATAAGGGGTCAGTACTTGGAAGCTTAGGAGTATACCTATCAACACCATAATTTCAGATGCCAGCAGAACTTGCCTGCAACCAGGTTATCAAAATTATGAATGAAATGTTAGCGCAAATAGAATGAATTTTGCATCCTGTATCACCGACAGGCATGGTGCATTATCCTGTGACAGGATGACTTGAAATTATTATATTCACGTGTTCTCGTCTGTACATCACATATGATATTTTGAGTTTTTAGTAGAAAAAGAGGCAGACCAGAGCCAAAGCGAGTTCACATCATTAAACAATCAGCTCTTGGATCTTTAATTGAATCAGTTCTATTCTAATTCTATACAACGCGAACGGTATATAGAGGATTGTCAGCAAAGAGTAAAGTATATGAATCCGTGCAAAATGTCTTATCTAACTCGATTTCTTTTATATTTCTTTTATCTTTTTTTTTCTTTATACTGATAGAGTAGACAACATAAGATCATAAAGAGTGGACTTTTTCCACTTTTGAAGGGTTTACCTCTCTTCAAACATGTTGCTGATGTAGTTTCCAACAATCACATTCACAGGAAGCACTGTTAGCCCCAGAAATGCAAGAAAAAATGCTACACTCGTGGTTGACCAGATAAAGTAATGTCCGGTGACGACACTTGATTCAGCAACTAAAATCTCCATTGCATATTTCAGCATAAAATAAATAAATAATTGAACCTGGCAAGTGATGGCAGGATTCACACAAATCTGAGACTTTCGATAATAAAGAATAGAAAACAATAATGCTACCTTAACTGTTATGATTATATTTCCTCCATAAACGTTACTAAAGGTTAGAATCATCGTTATGATCTCTTATGTTAATAGTCAAACAAGACAAAGAAATAGAACCTTCACAGATGGTGTAAGTAATCGATATGCTGACACAATTGAAGTGACAGGTTTATGGTTTTCATCTGAATCTTCTTCACCATCATCTAATTCTTGGTCATCATTGTTATCTTGAAGCTTAGCTTCTGAATTCAAAAGCAATGGTTGGGTAAAATCAATTTTTACAGCATCTTGTACTGGGAGCCCTGCAGTATAAAATATCAAGTTCTTAGCTGCATTCCTGAAGTGGGCATAAGATTTTAGACATTGAAAATGTCGGTAAGCTCCTAGGGCCTAGAGTGCCCTTTTCAAACGAAACACACGCACCAAACTAACGCAGAGGATTGTTTTACTGAATAAAGTAGATAAACGCTTGGTAGATCAAAGTGCAGATCAATGAAAAAAAAAGGTGGCAATGCCCCCAAGTAGCAATGAAACAAATAAGATATACCCCTGGAATGAAAATTAGAGGGTGGACTAAATCATAAAAATATGTAATGAATAGAAAATTCAATTTTGTTGACAAACCAGTATAAGATTCCCGTGGAAAAAGCTTGTTGTTCTCCCGAGGAGGCTCTCTAAAAGAAACCCACAGCCAGAGTAGATAGACAAGCCATGAAAGAGCCATTACCCAGCCAGGTAACGTGTCTTGGTTAAATGTAAGTTTGTATATCTTAAAATTGGTTTGAAATAAGCAAGCAAGAGCTGGACCGCATGCCATTCCTAGTGCACTTGCACTGACAAAGCCTGCTGAAGCTTTCAGTCGCAATTTTAGCGGCACACAATCACTGATGTAACGTCTGTTAACAGCTCTTGCCGAGCCTAACCTGAAATGATGACCCCATCGCCTCATTGGTTAAATTAATAGATCGACATAAATGAATCATTTTGAATGTAACAAGCAGTGTGTGACTTTCCTTTACACTAACACTAAAAAACTGCTAAAAAGCGGAACTTGCAGTGATATTTCACATTCTGATGTAGAAATTGTGAGATATAGAAGGCACTAAAGAAAAAAGTTAGAAAGAAAATTTAATTTAAATAAAAACTTTTACATTACAATACCTGAACTGTTTGAATATGTTTATTGCTAAGCGCAACAGAGAAACTTGACCAATGTTCTCTTGACTGCTTAAACAATGCAAGGATCGAAATTACTCACCCACAGAAAAGTCGACCGATCAGAAGGACCGGTATGGAATTAAGGTCATAAGCCAGTGCATATAAGGTGTTTCCCACAAGAAGAACGATGCTACTAAACACAAGTGGCCTCAGATATGACCTATTTGACCATGCACTGAAGTATACTGAAGAGAACACCTGCGCAACAGCCATCGACCCAATAATGACACCACAAACAGTTGCTGCTGCTCCAAGGTGTAGGGAGTAGTTATCTGCTGTTGGGACAATGATATATGTGTTGACCATATATAGAAATGTATTCACCAAGTTCAAGAGAAGTGACATGAAATGATATCTCTGCTCAGCAAGATGGTCTTCAGATGGAGTTGGTGACTCGTCTTGAAAAATAAACGCATGCTTTCCCAAAAACTCTAGAAAATTTGTTGAGTTTGATAACCTGTTTACCGCTGCTTTAATAGAATCAATGACAGGATCCTGCAAAATTATCATAAATGCCAATTCAATATGTGCAAATTACATTCTGAATCAATAACAAGACAGACTCTATAACATGCTTAATCAATGACAGGGAAACTAGGAAAGTCATGGCCAGCAACCAAGAGAAGATGAAAAATGTATTCGATGTCAAATCTGTTACCTTCTGATTAGGTGTTGATCATCTTCAAAGTCAAATAAATTACATTATATCTTAAGCAAGATGTGCTAAATTGTTTGGAGCTGAGCTAATTTCTCTTGATTGATATAAATCTTTTTGCCTCTCCACACCAAAAATTATCAGATGCCATTCAATAAAGTATGGTCATAAAGCCCCAGGAAAATAAAACATGGTGTCAAGAAAGATTAAAAGATAGCAATACTATTGCATTTAGTATGGATATGAGAGAAAACCGGGTGGGATAATGCAGGCTGATCATATATCGATATGTAGTTTCCCTCTTGATCTTGAAGATCTGCAAGATTGCGTGATATAGCTCCAACAACAGCCCCAACACCCTGCACATTCAACTATTACATATCAAGCACCAAAATAACACAAAGATGTAACTAACGTCGCAAGCAAAACAAATTTCCAGAGGAATTAATCGACTCAAGACTTGTTGATGGACTTTTTGATTTCATTTGGGCATCTCACCACATGCTTGAAGACCTGCCGCAGCTGAGAATAGGGATGGTTTGCTCGGGTTTTCACATAGTAATCAGTGAACCTATAGCCAAAGCGCTTATCAAATTTCTTCAGAATCTTTCGCAAACCAATAGCATTGATCTCAACAAAAAACAGAAGCCTTAAGAGATCCTGCCCTACTGCCCTGTAAGCTTCTCGTAGTTCAGATATTTTAGATCCATCTGACTGCTCCACAAGAGCGTCATGCTGTTCTCCAAGAATTGACAATCTGCTTGCTAGCAGTCCTTTTTGTTCCAGCATAAACATGACAATCTTCTCAATCTGAAATTGTCAAAAAGTAGGCAGAAAAAAATGAAATTTAGCTTCAAACATTCTTAAGGAAATGATTGATAGCACTTGCAAATGAAAATCTGTCATCATCAGCAATTATCCATGGATAAACTAATTCTAACTGAAATTCCTATGCGAGAAACGCTAGATACAATGTTAACACATAAAATCAGAGGAAAAACCTGATTATCAAGCATTATTGAGAAGTCCTTAAGAACATTTTGTTGATTGTCTGCTCCAACTTGAATTTGCTGTGAATATCTGTTGACTTTCTTCTTCAACAACTTATAATTTATATAGTATCTGAAGAATAATTTCCAGATTGTAAGCTCAGTTATACTATTATAGTGACCTTAATAAGCAGCATGATAAATTTTAGGGCAAGTCAAAATCTTCTTCTTCAAATCATAAATGCATACCGTTGCCATTCTTCAATTTGGTTCTGTCTCAACTTCTTCCCAAATGCAACCATCTTTCAAGACAAAGTCAATGCACTGCAAATTAAACCACCAGCAACCCATAA